>VOFG01003840.1_pt1 | contig 37111 bp, 48 predicted proteins | sample 5384171 | NCBI WGS metagenome assembly VOFG01 (sample SAMN12384726, study PRJNA508395) | human gut metagenome | isolation source: healthy gut F | host: Homo sapiens
CGGGAAGTGGTGTGACATAAAGCACAAAAAGGGCGTGCTGCCGTTTAGGTGGGTTCAGCTAAACCATTCTAAGGTGAAAGAGAAACGGCATAGCTTCGGCTATGCCATTTCTTTTCATTTTTGCCTGCTATCAAATACTTTGGACATTTCTAAAAAGTCCGATACCTTTGTAGTAGATGTTATCCTCATATAGTCGTTTGAAATCATATCCAGTTCCGTGATATGTTTCTCGCTTTCGGGCAGTAACTTGAATTTTTTTAGGGAATCCTTTATTGTGTTCTTTTATGCTGCCATGCGTCGGAATGTGGAGGATTTTCTAAAAGGTCGATAGAACGGACTCAAATGAAGCAATGCGAATTGGAGCAAAAAGCATTGTTTGGGTAGGGTAGAAAAACCCATAAATTTAAGTATAATATGTTTATACCAATGATTGGAGGCGTGACATGAATCGACACACAGTGATTTTTAGGAGCCGGCGCAACAATAGCAGCAATTCCTAACCCAAAGCAACAATCTTGGAGGATATTTATTCAGGAGTTACATTCAAGACTCCTGAAATGTAGATATGCAAATTGAGGAATTGGAAAACGCTTAATTGTTAATTCTTTAAATCTGAACTCATTGACGAACTCACAATTTATGATTCTCATTCTCAGTTTGACCGAGAAAGATGTTATCGCAACTTTAATTGGGACCCTTTATTATTGTAGGCCTATATCCGTTGCTACAGCATAACTGAGTGTAATCTTCCTCATATTTTTTGCTTACACGGCAAAAATGTTGCAATGGGATATTGTGAGGAACATGGAGAATTTGGGGATAAAACCGCAAATTGTCCTATCTGCAAGAGAAAGCTTTCCCCGACAAAACTGCTTTATCCTTGTTGCTCAAAAAGACTACGAGTGATGTTTATATACATAACTGCTGGGAGGCTGTTCAACAGGCAATTGATGAATCTTTTATGATTACTATATTCGGATACAGTGCTCCATCCAGCGATAGAAATTTTGATCAATCTTCTTAAACAAGCAATGGGGTGATCCTCAAAAGCGACAGTTAGAAGAAATTTCTGTTATTGATATTATCGATGAAGAAGAAATCCCCAATCAAATGGAAAGACTTTATTCATACACACATCACTATCAATACACAAAAGACTTTTATTCATCATACTTGGGGACTGTTTCCTCGCCGTAATTTGTGAAACAGTATTCGCCATGTTTTGCTTAAATGTTTGGGCTGATAATACGAAAGGCTTTCATAAAGATATGTCCCTGGTCAGACTTAGAGGACAGATATATAATCTAGTTTGTGAAAAATTAAAACACACCGAAAGGCAAAGAACTATCCTATTCACTATGCTGCAAGCGATTTTTTAAGCACTAAAAAGAAGCAGGGCGTCACCTCGGTCTAAGCCGAAGGCGCTCTCGCACTTACTTAGTAGCTGCTCGTTGTTTATACGGATTTTCTTGTTGTGCCTGCGAATGTCTTTTGATTTGATGCAGATTGAACATCTGGTACCTTGATTTGGTTCGTTAACCGTCAATTTCAGGAAACTTTCCTTCTTCGATATTGCGGGCTGCCTGTATTTGGCCTTTTAGCGAAAGAATTTGTTTTGCATCTTCTTCAGAACAGGTTTCAGGACCAACAAAGGGGCTTCAGCGTCTGAAACGCATTATATATGGCATTTTGAAGTCCATTAGGTACAGCAAGGGACTGTTCAGGCGTGACACCGTTCCTGTAATTGGTTTGTAGTCAGACGGACCATAATACTTTACTTTGGGATATTTAGGCTTGTGACCATATTTTCTCAGCACACAATCAATCATTTGCCTCAACTGATTGGGAGAAAAAGGCTTTGTGCTAAGAGAAGGTCATATCATCCATACAAAGTGAATTTGCAACTGCATTGTTTCGCCAAATCAGCGATTTTCTGAAAACATATCAGAATAAGCATAGAAAAGCCATAATCTGACTTGTTGGACACCCGGTTGGGAATGTTGTGATACCCGATGATGCTATCAATTATTTTGAGACCACTGCTCAAGACGCAGAAGATGTTCAAGACGCTTTTTTCGTCCGACATTTATAAAGAGCACATTGCGTGATGTCATATTTTCAATCGGCGCTTCTCTTTATTCTTCATCTGGATCACTTGCTGCCGCGGTGACATACCTTTGTATCAAGGTGTTATCATGTTTCTGACAAAGGCAGTTCCTTTGCCAATTTTTCTGCTTCATCCATGTTTTCAGAAAGCAATATCAAAGAAGATAATCGGATGCCACCGACGAGTTGCCGAGACTGTCCTGCATGAACAGCGATTTCTTATGCTTTTTGCATAACATACTCTTTCGGAGAACCACGAAGTATAGCGTTGGTGGCTCTCCCGGAAAGAGTTGGTGCATACAGGGGGTCAAGGTGTGCAAAATGCCCCCCGTGGGGTAGAACACCGTTAAGATGTTCCTGCGAGTGCTGACGCACCCAATTTGGGAGAAGACCAGCAGAGCACCTGCTCTACTTTTCGCTGCAATACTATAATAGCAAATTACAAGCCACAAGTCAAGATATACTCGCTATTTGCGAATTTATATCAGATAACGTAGTGAAAGCAACACCTTCTGTCTCAATTCAAAAGGCGTTACCTCTCGCTTTGTTATAAAGAAGTTTCGAAATTGCCTCTTTGCTCCTTGTGTCGATAGGGTAGCCATGCGTCTCCAGATCTCGGACACTGCTGCTGATGCTGCCAATGCCGTCCTCGCAGATACGTGCAAGACCTTTCATGGTATAGTCCCAATTCTCCAGCAGGGATGGTATGAGGGATAAAAACCTTCGCTTTCAGTGCCGGCGACATATCCTGCAGATGATAGTTGGCACAACCGCAGTAATCTCCTTTGTTTTTTAATACGGAATACAGTCATTTTCGCACCTCCTTCCTCTGGCTTTTGGAAAGTGTTGATTTCGATGGAAAAGCCTCTGCGAATGTAAAATGCCATAGGCAGCTCATACCAGCTGAGCTAACTGTCCATCAGCGGGGTTATTATACTCGATCCCGCTGCGTTTGTCAAGCATTATTTTTCAGGTACCCGCGATCAGCAGATCGGCGGCTCTGCCGTAGCTCTGGGACGCCGGATTCTTCGGAGAAGGCCTTCAGATAGGTGTCGTTGACCTTCTGGGCTGCGTCCTGCACCTTGCCCTCGTATTGGGCGTAATGCTCATTCGCGGCGCGGATGTCGGCGAGGACACCTTCTGACAGGGTGCTCCAGATCTGGCTGGCGGCGGTCTTGTCAATCTTCGACAGGGCGTTGTGGCAGTAGATATACGCGCCGAACGCGCCGGAGTAGCAAAATCGTCGTCTTCCGAGGCCATACAGGCCAGATAGGCACAGAAGTTCGCGTCGTCCTCGGCTGTGACGCCTGCCGGTGGCAAGCTCGTGGCATGGTAAAGGGATCACGCGGTATACGTATCCGGGTTGACGCAGGCCTCCGCCGTGAAGCAGATAAAGATCCCCGTCGTGCCCGTCTGGCTGAACAGCCGCCACGAGGCCAGCGGCTTTACTGGCCCGAGTCCGTCCGTGAACGGATCATACTGCTGCGCAAGCGCCGCGTAGCCGCCGGGGGCCTGCTTTGCAAGCTCGGAAAACGCCGGATAGACGGTCAGATTTTCTGCGTCACGCTCGACCTTTTCGGCGTATTCGTTTGCCTGCGCGGCATAATAGGCCGTTGCGGCGATGAGCTCCTGCTTGGAATATTCGCGCACGTCAAGGCCAAGCGTCTGATCGACCGACGGGCCGAAGTGCCCGAGGCCCCAGATGGCAACGAACAGGAACACGCCCGTGCTGAGCCCCCAGCAGAACGCCGGACAGCCAGCAAAGCAGGCTCCGGCGTCCCGTGAACACGCGGATGAGCGTATAGAAAAAACCACAGCGCCAGCAGGACTGCCAGCACCTCCCACAGCGCGATGGGTATCGGCCCGGACACGGAGGAAATGGCCGACAGGATGCTTCTGGAGAGGGCAGGGGGTAGAACGAAAAAAAAGACCACACTGGGCGCGGTTTTGCAAACGCGATCATCAGGCCGGTCAGCACCAGCAGGATCGCCGATAAGATCACTCTTCCGATTGCTTTCAAGATGGATATGTCCTTTCCGAATTGCTTCCTGCATTATACCACATTTTCGGGAAAAACAAAACTGGTCTTTCAAATTTCTCCCCGCGCGGTTGACTTTACGGCGTATTTCATTATAATAATAGGATAAACTTGATCATTTACGTCAGGAGGACGAGAAGAATGATGAAAAACAGTGAAAAGTCCATGGACAAGATCATTGCCCTTTGCAAAAACCGCGGCTTTGTCTTTGCAGGCTCCGAAATTTACGGCGGCCTGGCCAACAGCTGGGACTACGGCCCTCTCGGCGTTGAGTTCAAGAACAACGTCAAAAAAAGGCGTGGCTCAAGAAATTCGTGCAGGAAAGCCCGTACAACGTCGGTCTCGATGCGGCCATTATCATGAATCCGCAGACGTGGATCACGACCGGCCATGTGTCCAGCTTCTCCGACCCGCTGCTCGACTGCAAGGCGTGCAAGGCCCGCCACCGCGCTGACAAGCTCATCGGCGAAGAGCATCATGAGGTCAACGTCGACGCGATGAGCTTCGACGAGATGGACAAGTTCATTGCCGAGCATGAGGATATTGTCTGCCCCGTCTGCGGCAAGCACGACTTTACCCCCATCCGCAAGTTTAACCTGATGTTCAAGACCGCCATCGGCGTCACCGAGGATTCCTCCTCGACCTGCTATCTGCGGCCGGAGACGGCGCAGGGCATCTTCGTGAACTTCGCGAACATCCAGCGCACTACCCGCCGCAAGCTGCCCTTCGGCGTCTGCCAGGTCGGCAAGGCGTTCCGCAACGAGATCACCCCGGGCAACTTTACCTTCCGTACCCGTGAGTTTGAGCAGATGGAGTGCGAATTCTTCTGCAAGCCCGGCACGGACCTCGAATGGTTCGCATACTGGAAGGACTACTGCGTGAACTGGCTCAAGAGCCTTGGCATCCACGACGAGAATCTGCGCCTGCGCGACCATGAGCCGGCGGAGCTGGCCTTCTATTCCAGAGCCACGACCGATATTGAGTATGCGTTCCCGTTCACCGACTGGGGCGAGCTCTGGGGCATTGCCGACCGCACCGATTATGACCTCAAGCGCCATCAGGAGGCTTCCGGCAAGGACCTGACCTATTTCGATCAGGAAGCGAACGAGCACTATATCCCCTACGTCATCGAGCCGTCCCTCGGCTGCGACCGTGTGGCGCTCGCGTTCCTCTGCGAAGCGTATGACGAAGAGGTCATCGACGCGGAGAAGAACGACGTGCGCGTCGTGCTGCACCTGCATCCGGCGCTCGCTCCGTATAAGGCTGCGATCCTGCCGCTGAGCAAGAAGCTGGCCGAGCCCGCAAGAAAGATCTATCAGGATCTGTGCGGAGACTTTATGCTGGACTACGACGACACCGGCTCCATCGGCAAGCGCTATCGCCGCGAGGACGAGATCGGCACGCCGTACTGCATCACGGTCGACTTTGCGACCGTCGGCGACGACAAGACCCCGGCGGACAACGCTGTTACCATTCGCGAACGCGACTCCATGGAGCAGGTCCGCGTTCCCATCAGCGAACTGAAGAACTGGCTGGCCGAGCATACGAAATTCTAAAAACTTCAAAAAGGGGCCGCATGGCCCCTTTTTCCATATCCGAATCACGGGAGGAAGCACGAATGAAAGCCATTATCACCGTCGTCGGCCCCGACCGGGTCGGCATCATCGCCGAGGTCTGCACGCTGCTGGCAGAACTCCACATCAGCGTCGTGGAGATCAGCCAGACCATTATGCAGCGCACGTTTACCATGATCATGCTCGTCGAATGGACGGCAGGCGCGCCGGAGTTTGACACGGTGCAGGCCCGCGTCACAGAAAAAGGGCGAACAGATGGGCCTGTCTATCCGCATCCAGCGGCAGGATATTTTCACTGCCATGCACACCATCTGACGGAGGGGACAGACCATGCTGAACCATTCCGATATCATGTCCACGGTCGATATGATCGACCATCAGCATCTGGACATCCGCACCATCACCATGGGTATTTCGCTTCTGGACTGCGCCGACCCGAATCCGGAGGCCTGCGCCCGGAAAGTTCACGACAAGATCTGCCGGCAGGCCGAGCATCTGGTTGCGACAGGCTGCCAGATCGAACGGGAGCTTGGCATTCCCATCGTCAACAAGCGCATTTCCGTCACGCCCATCGCGCTGGTCGCAAGCGCGTGCGAGACGGAGGATTTTGTTCCGTTTGCCAAGGCGATGGACAGCGCCGCAAAGACCTGCGGCGTGGATTTCATCGGCGGCTTTTCCGCGCTCGTGCAGAAGGGCATGGCCTCCGGCGACCGGCGGCTGATCGCCGCCATTCCGCAGGCGCTGGCCGAGACGGAGCTGGTCTGCTCCAGCGTCAACGTCGCCACGACCAAGGCCGGCATCAACATGGACGCCGTGCGCCTCATGGGCCAGGCCATCAAAAGACCGCGGAGCTCACGAAGGACCGGGACGGGCTTGGCTGCGCGAAGCTCGTCGTGTTCTGCAACGCGGTCGAGGATAACCCGTTCATGGCGGGTGCGTTCCACGGCGTGGGCGAGGCCGGCGCGGTCGTGAGCGTCGGCGGATCCGGGCCGGGCGTGGTGTACCACGCGCTGCAGAGCGTCAAGAGCCGGCCCTTTGACGAGGTGGCCGAGTGCGTCAAGAAAACGGCCTTCCGCATCACGCGTATGGGCCAGCTGGTCGCGCAGGAGGCGTCGCGGCGGCTGGGCGTGCCGTTCGGCGTGGTCGATCTGTCGCTCGCGCCGACGCCCGCGGTGGGCGACAGCGTGGCGCGCATTCTTGAGGAAATGGGCCTTGAAACCTGCGGGACGCATGGAACGACGGCGGCACTGGCGCTTCTAAACGACGCGGTCAAGAAGGGCGGCCTGATGGCCTCCAGCTCTGTCGGCGGACTGTCCGGCGCGTTTATCCCGGTGTCCGAGGACGAGGGCATGATCGCCGCGGCGGGCAGCGGCGTTCTGACGCTTGATAAGCTCGAAGCCATGACGTGCGTGTGTTCGGTGGGCCTTGATATGATCGCCGTCCCCGGCGACACGAGCGCGGAGACGATCTCGGCCATCATCGCGGACGAGGCCGCCGGGTATGGTCAATTCCAAGACGACCGCCGTGCGCCTCATCCCGGCTCCGGGCAAGACGGTCGGCGATGAAGTCTCCTTCGGCGGCCTGCTCGGCGCAGCGCCTATCATGCCGGTGCATCCGGAGTCCGCCGCAGACTTTATCGCCCGCGGCGGCAGGATCCCGGCCCCGATGCAGAGCCTGAAAAACTGAGCGGAGGCGGCTGTTTTGCGGAAGGCGCCCTGTTTTGTGAGTAGGGGCCGATGCCCACTTCGGCGCTAAGAGCTGCGCTATGCGCGGCTGCGCCTCGAAACTAGCCTGCGGGCATCGCATCGGCCCGGCAGAATGTGCTGTTTTTACGGTAATCTTCGGCGAATTCAGAACTTCCCAATGGGTCGATGTGGGCATCGACCCCTACAGGGGCAGCACTTAATAAATCCCCGCTTGCTTCACTGGGGTTTTCAGCGAAGCAAGCGGGGATTCGTGTCGTTTTCAGCCCTTCAGCGTCTGCTTTGCGTGCAGGAGCGCCTGACAGAGCGCGTCAACGTCGGCTTCCTTGTTGTCGCGGGAGAACGAGACGCGAATGGAGCCGTCGATGACGGCGGGGACAGGTGCATGGCCTCAAGCACGTGGCTCCGGTGGCCTTTGAGCAGGCGGAGCCTGCTGAGACATAGATGCCGTCCGACTGCAGGCAGTTGATGATGCCCTGTGAACGGAGGCCCGGCAGGGACAGATTGACGATGTGCGGCGCGGCCTGACTGCCGATGAGGACAAGTCCGTCAATTTGAGCCAGCTTTTCCCGGGCCAGATCGCGCAGGTGCGCCATGTGTTCCATGTCCGCCTTTGCATCCGTGTCGGCGCAGGCTGCGCCGAAGCCGCAGATGCCGGGCATATTTTCGTGCCGGAGCGGTAATTGCTCTCCTGCCCGCCGCCATTCAGGAAAGCGGGGAGGGGCAGGCGGACGGATATAAAGCGCGCCCGTGCCCTTGGCTGCGTGGATCTTGTGCGCGGAGACGGAGATCATGTCCGCCCCGAGCGCTTTGGCGCGGAACGGGACCTTCAAAAGCCCTGCACGGCGTCCGTGTGGAACAGCGCCAGCGGCGGCCGCGCGCGCGCGGCCTGACCATGTCCGCGATAGGCATGACGGCGCCGGATTCATTGTTGACCATCATGACGGAGACGAGGATGGTATCGGGACGGAGCGCCTTTTTTCAGTTCCTCGACTGTAATATTGCCGTCGTGGTCGGGCTGCAGGTAAGTCACCTCAAAGCCCTGTGCCTCGAGCTGCTGCATCGGATGCAGCACGGCGTGGTGCTCCACGGCGGTGGTCACGATGTGGTGCCCGCGCTTGCCGAGGCGCTGCCGTGGAAAAAATGGCCCAGTTGTCGGCCTCGGTGCCGCCGGAGGTGAAAATACGCGCTCTGTCTCCGCACCGAGGCCTGCGCGATCTGCCCCGCGCCTTTTCAGCCGGTGTGCCGCATCCATGCCCGGCCGGTAGACCGACGACGGATTGAACCAGCACTCCGTCAGCAGTTCGTTCATCGCGGCTACGCAGGCTTCATTCGGCCTTGTCGTCGCAGAATTGTCCAAATAAATCATTTTTATGCCTCAAAAAATTATTTTCCAACGCAGAAGCGTTCAAAAATTCGATTTGTGATGTCCTCGCGCATCGTCCGGCCCGTGACCTCGCCGAGGGCCAGCATTGCGGCCTCTCCACGTCGACGAGGACGGCGTCCGGCGTCAGTCCTGCCTGCATCGACCGCTGCGCAAGACGCAGCGAATCACGCGCGCCCGGACGATGGCCCGGCCTGCCGTGCGTTCGTCAGCAGCGAGCCGTCGCACGGCGCCGTCCGCGAACAGCATGTCCATCGCCTGTTCGAGCAGCTCCATCGCTCCAGTCTTCGCCGAAATGGGGAACGACGTACGTCGAACGGCAGATCGGACGCCTCGATGACCGACCAGGTCGGTCTTGTTCATCAGCGCGATGCACGCCCGCGCGCCGAGCGCCGCGTCCATCGCCTCCTGATCCTCTGCGGAGAACGGCTTGCTCCCGTCGACGACGAACAGCGCAAGATCCGCTTCCTGTGCCGCAGCCAGGCTCCGCTCCACGCCCATGCGCTCGATCTGATCGTCCGTTTCCCGGATGCCCGCCGTGTCGAGCAGCCGCAGCAGATGCCGCCCCAGCCGGACGGTCTGCTCCACGGCATCGCGCGTCGTGCCCGGAATGTCGGTGACGATCACGCGATCGAAGCCCGCGAGGCAGTTGAGTAAGCCTCGACTTGCCCGCGTTCGGGCTGCCGAGGATCACGGCGGACAGGCGGGCCGTCCTTCACGATGCGCCCCCGGTGGCAGGTGGCGAGCAGGCGGTTGAGCGCCTTTGCGTCCTCGTCCAGCTGTCCCGCAAACTGCGCCAGCTCAAACGGGTCGATGTCCTCGTCCGGATAGTCCAGAACGGCGTGGAAGTGCGCCAAAATGTCCACTAAATTGTCATAAATCGGGTCGATCTTCCGCAAAATCGCACCCGCAAGCTGCCCGGCGGCATTCGCCGCCCGTCGGCGGTCTCAGCGTCGATCAGGTCGATGACGGCCTCTGCCTGTGTCAGGTCCATCTGGCCGTTCAAAAACGCGCGGCGCGTGAATTCGCCCGGGCCGGCCTGCCGGAACCCGGCGGCGAACAGCGCCTCCAGCCCCGCGGCCAGCGCGGCGGGCGAGCCGTGGCACTGAAATTCCACGGTGTCCTCGCCGGTATAGGAGTGCGGCGCATGAGAAACGAACGCCATGCAGTGGTCGACGGGCCGCCCCTCGGCGTCCGTCATCGTGCCGAGCACGAGCTTCCGATCCTCCGCGGCCTCCAGCGGCTTGCCGTCCGCACGGGTAAAGACCTTCGCGGCGCGTTCGATGCAGCCCTCGCCGGACATCCGCAGAATCCCGATGCCGCTCCGGCCGTGTCCGGTCGCGATTGCCGCGATCGGGTGTCCCATTGTTACCGCCATTCCACGTCCATCCCCTTCTGCATCAGCGGGTTGATCTCCACGCGCGCCATGTCGCCCAGCGAGCACTGGATGCCGCTGACGTCTGCCGCCGTGTGCAGCATCCCGATATGGCCGAGCACCTTGCAGCGCTTGCCGTTGATCGTCACATAATAGGCTTTCCTGAAGAGCATCGTCCGCAGACTTGCGGCGATGCGCCGCAGACAGTCGCGGAAGCGGAATAAATCGTTGCCCATCTCGCAGCCAAATCCGTTGTACCAGCCGACGGGCAAATTGCGACGCGCGTCGGCCGCTTCGCCTTCCATCCCGCACCGTAGCCCGTGGTGTGCCCCTTGGGCAGCCATTTCAGCTCTTCCACCTGCGTCTCGCAGTACCCGACGCGCTTCAGCCCATGCCCGCCGTGGACGCGCCCCAGCAGCGCCGAGCCGACGCGCACGGCGTCCATCGCCGCGCCCGAAAAATGCAGCACGCCGGAGGAATTGAGAATATGCGCCATCCCCGGTTCAATGCCCGCCTCTCGCAGCGCGGCGAGCACGCGGCCAAAGGATTCGATCTGCGCCTTTGTGGCTTTCTTGTCGCAGAACGCCGAGTGCAGATGCGTATAGATGCCGGTCACATGGATGGTATCGATATAATGATAGACCGGCGTGATCTTTCCATCTCCTCCGGCAAAGCCATAGCGGCCCATGCCGGTGTCGATCTTGATGTGCGCCTCGGCGGTCACGCCCGCCTGGGCCGCGAGGCCCGCGAGGACGGAGGCGTCCTCCGTGCTCGAGATCGTGAAAATGACGTGCAGCGGCAAAAGCGCGGTGATCTCGTCGGCGTCCGCCGTCGGCTGGAGCATCAGAATGGGTTCTGTCTCAAAGCCGCCCTCGCGCAGCGCGCGGGCCTCGGCGATCTCCGTCACCGCAAAGTGATCGAGACCTGCCGCGCGGCAGGTCTCCGCCATCGGCAGCAGACCGAGTCCATAGCCGTTGCCCTTCAGCACGGCCCAGATCACGGCGCTGCCCGCCTTTTTCTGGAGTACCTGAATGTTGTTTTGGATCAGCTCGCGCTCGACCAGATAGCGTTTCATACGCAGCCTCCGTTATTTGCCCCGGTTTTTGATCAGGTAGACCTGCTTGCGCAGCTTCTTTGAAGCCGCTCGTCCCCATGCTCCACGGCCCAATAGACCGCGGGGCTGAGCACGAGATCCATCTCGCCGACGAACTCGGTGAAGTCGCCGCCGAAGCCCTGCTTGAAGCGGAACAGGCCATAGAGCGGGTTGTCCTCAGACACGTCGCCGCTCACGCCGCGGAAATCATACATCCGGCAGCCCTTTTCCACGGCCCACTGGATCATGCTCCATTGAGCAGATAGTTCGGCATCAGATTCCGGTGCTCGTTGCTCGACGCGCCGTACAGATACCAGACCTTGTCGCCGTACCAGATCGCGAGCGTTCCTGCGATCGGCGTCCCTCGGGGTCAAACGCCATATAGAGCCGCGCGTGCTCGCCAAGGTTGTCGAGCATCGCGGAGAAATATTCGGGCTTTCGCGTGACGAAGCCGTCGCGCACGCCGGTCGTCAGCATGAGTTCGGCGAACGCGGGTACCATTTCCTTCCCGCAGACCTTCTTCACGGTCACGCCCTTGCGCGCAGCGAGGCGGATGTTGTAGCGCCACTTCTGGTGGAACCCCGCCATGATCTCATCCTCGGTCTTGCCCGCAATGTTCAGGCGGAAGACGTAGCGCGGCTGGATGGCCTCGAAGTTTTGCCGCCCTCCTTGCCCCGGAAGCCGAAGCTCCTCAGCATCTCGGCAAAGGCCGTGTCGGACGAGGGCACGTCCGGGTCGATCTTGATGACGTAAGCCTTTTTCTGCTTCGCGAGAGCCTTGCCCCTCCAGAAGCTGCGCGAACGTCTCCCGGTCGTCGAGGTCGCAGACCGGCGCGCGGCAGCCGTACATCAGCGTCCGGCCAATGCCGGGCACCTTCCGCGTCATCAGCGCCATCGTCCCTTTGATTTTGCCATCTTCACCGCGCACGGCGACGGCGTCCCAGTCCCACATCGGCTTCTGCTTGCTCCAGAGCCAGCTCTGGGCAAAGTTGCCCTTCGGATGCGACTGGACAAACGCCTCATATTCCGGGATTTGCTCCTTCGTGATGATCTCGTACATATCGTTCACCTGTAATTCTCATAGTCATTCTATCTTGCCCAATTTTTTGCCGCACTTTGTAGGGGCGGACGACTCTGTCCGCCCAAATCCCGCCGCAGCGGAAGGCCCCCTCTACCAAGAGGGGGCTGTCATGCGAAGCATGACTGGGGAGCGTCAGCACTGAATCGAAAGATTCAGCAGCGCCAGAGTCTCCTTCAGCTTCTCATAGAAGCCCTCCGCCGTGCGCGGCAGGTTCGGCTCATTGTACCATTCGCAGGGGTCCAGCTCCGTGTCGCCGAATTTCCGGGCGAACATCGCGCCGAGGCCCATCGCCTCTGCATAGGGCAGCGTCCGGTAAAAAATACTGCGGGTCGCGCTGTAAGCGCATCAGCAGGTGCGACGGCGTCACGCGCCGCAAAAACTGCCGGAATCCCAAAACCTGCCCCAGCAGCCGTCCGCCCGCGCGGCTCCGCTGTCCGCCGTGCCGCGTGAGCACGCCGGTCAGTGCGCTGAGCGCCGCGGCCAGCAGCATCAGCGGGAACGTCCCGCTGAGGTTGCCCAGCACCAGCATCGCCACGGCGCACGCGCCGCCGAGCGCCAGCACCGGCACGTGCCGCAGATACCAGCGGATCGCCGCCAGCTGCACGCAAGCGCTCATCGCCGCGCCGAGCACAAAGCAGAGCACCAGCACCAGCCACCGCAGCGGCAGCACCGGCAGCAGAAAGCTCGCCGCCGACAGCAAGGCCACGCCGGAGCAGAGCGCCGCCAGCGCCCGCATTACCAGCACATTCCCGCTCCCCCGCTCATAGAGCCTCCGGCCCCAGAACCGGGCCAGCGCCCCAGCGGCGCTTTTGGCGGTATTTTTATAATGAATGCTCGCGCCGTCGCAGCGGTCGGCCCTGGCAAAGAGCGCGGCAAAGAGCTTGCACTGAGACCCCGCCGCTCATTGCCCATGTACGTATGTGCCGCAGCAGCGAGACGTGTCCCTGCGGGTCGACGGCGATGGACAGATAGCCGAGCGATGCCCAGTGGCAGAGCAGCATGTTGAAGTCCGGCTTCGCACCCGCCAGCAGAAATGGCAGATCGCACGGCAGCGCCGAGTCCGGCGGCAGCGACCGCGACGAGACCGACAGCCGCGGACTGCGCAGCGTCACGAACCAATACCCCAGCGCCAGCAGCGCAAACAAAATGCAGAACGCCGCTGCCACCCAGTTGGCCGACCAGCCGGAATATGTCCCGGTAAAATAGCGCGGCCCGAGCGCAAGCGTCATCGTCAGCGATTCGTGATCCTTGAGCGCAGTGTCGAGATCGCCGAGCAGGACGGCCCCCTGCCGCGCAGCAGTCATATAGTCCTCAATGACGTCGCCATAATAGCCGCTGGAAAAGCCCGGCACGGTCTCGATGTCCTTCGGCATCGTCACCGTGAAGGAGAAATGCTCGATCGGATAGTCCCACTTCGGGCACAGCAGCGGCAGCGCCAGCGTCTGTTCGCCGTCCGTCTCGCTCACGAGTCCGGCGAGCGTATAGGTGACGGTGAACGTCCGGCTCCCGGCGAATCCGGCGTCGTCCTTCAGCTGGAACAGCGTATACCCGTCCTCGACGGTCTTCTGCGCGCGATAGCCCGCGATGGACGCGCGCTTCGCATTCGCCCCGAGCGGGATGGTCAGGCTCTGTTCAATGCCGGTGAACTCGATCGTCACCGTCTGCGTCACCTGGCACGATCCGTTGCCCGCGACGAGACAGTCCGTCCGCAGATCGGTGATCGTCCCGGCGGCGGCCGCCCCGGTCGTCAGCGCCAGCAGCAAAAACAGCAGCAGCAAAAACGTTTGATGATACTCACCCCATAGAAAATTCTGCAATCATGGATAAAATACCACAGTCTGGCGGAAAATGCAACTTTGCACTGCGGCGCGGCGGAAAAGCGTGGGCAGACGCAAAATTCCGGCGCCCTGTCAAACGGAACGCCGGGACGCCCCTACGGTGAATGCGATGCCCTCGATCTCGACGAGCGCGCCCTTCGGCAGCCGCGCGACCTCTTCAGATGCTGCGCGCGGGCGGTTTCGCCCTCAAAGAATGTCGCATAGACCTCGTTCATGGCCGCGAAATCGTCCATGTTCTTCAAAAAGACCGTCGTTCAACGTTTCCGAGGCTGCTTCCGCCCGCCCCGAGCACGGCCTGCACGTTTTTCAGCGACTGGCGTCTGTTCATGATGCCGTCCCGGCGAACGCGCCGTGGCTGGGTCGATGGGGAGCTGGCCGGACGATGATGATGATGCCGCGGACGCCCCGCGGGCCAACGCCGGGGCCTTTGCGAAAGTTGATGATCTCCTTCATAAAACCCCTCCTGTTCCTGCTTGCGCGGCGTTTCCTGAACCGCGCTCTTGATCCCAGCATAGCATATCGCCATCGGAAAAGCAAGAAGGCCCGGACGGCGGCTGCCGTCCGGGGATCCTGTTTTACGGAAGGATCGCTGTGAGCTGTTCGTCGGGGAAGGTATAGACGCTCCCGTCCTCGTATTCGACGGACAGCGCGGCCAGGCATACCGACGCCGGTTCACGTCCGTCGCCGCCCCAGAGCGTCTCCCGCGTCCTCTGTTCCGCCGCCATGCGCGAACGGCCCGCTGGCCACGCGCTCGCAGCTCCGCGCCCGTGGATTCCAGACTGATCACCACGCCCCGGCGTCGTAGAACGTCACGCCGTAGTAGGTGGATGGTCTGCTCCGATTCGTTGATAGCCGAAATGCCTGGCCCGCGCCGCCCGCCTCGAGCGGTTTGACCTCCAGCCGTGTCACGCGGAGGATGCCCGCGCGCCTCGTCGATCGCTACCTGGGCCGCGCTGCGGCCTCCATCGTGTCAAAGGTCTCGCGCGCCTCGACCAGCACGCGGTGATTTGTGACCGAAGCCGCCTCGCTCGCGCAGGGCCGGCAGGCGTCCCGGCCCGCGGATGCGGTCCTCGCTCGAGAGCGTGACCTCACCGATCGCGTCGATCAGCTCGTCCACGCTGGATGCAGCGCGGCATACAATCTTCGTCGCGCGCACGAGCACGTCCCGGGTTCGCCACCTGCGACTGGATCGCGCCGCTGCCAGCCGTCAGAGTCGCGCGCGTGGCGCGGATGGCCCGCCGCTGTCCAGCGTCACGTCGCCGATGGCGCGGATGGCGTCGGTCGTCGCCCGGATGGCCAGCGTCAAAGGTCTGCTCCGGCGGCGGAGCGTCTCGCGGTTTGCCACCTGCTCCTGCGCCTCCGGGTCCACGGCGTCGTAGGCCGCGCGGGCGGCGCGGATGGCGTCGAGGCTGTCGAGTGTCACGTCGCCGATCGCGTCGATCGCGGTCTCGCGTCTTTTACGTGCCGCGGTCTCGGCTGCCGCCCAATACCGTCCATATTCTGGTCTGCGCCTTCGAGCACGGTCAGATTCGGCAGCTTGTCCCGTTGTCGTTCAGTGCGTCTGGCTCGACGCCGCTTCGATCTGCGCGCCGCTCTCCGCGGTCACAGCGCCGATCGCGTCGATCGCCTTCCTCGGCCTGCCGGACCTTTGCTGCAGGCACAGAGCGTCAGAAGCAGCGCCGCCAGAATAGCCAGTGCCACTGTACGTTTCATGGTTCGATTCCTCCATGTGTGATGGCCGCGATTCGGCCAAATTTTCGCATATCCTAGCATAAGCGCCCCTCAAAAGCAAAGTATTCCAGACAGGCTTCCCTCTGAATTTTGCGCCGGACAGCCCGCGCGGTTGACCGCCGCGCCAACCCGTGTTATGATATAAAAAATGTGCCGAAACGGCGCAAAAACAGGAGTATGGGATATGGAACAGGGCGGCATTTGGACACGTGAATTTCTGATCTCGCCGGAGCTTTGCGGTATGGACGGTCGGCTCGGGCGTGCGGGCTGACGCTGTTCCAGTCGCTGGCGGCGGAGCATGCCGAGCAGATCGGCGTCGGCTTTGCGGCGATGGCGCGGCGGAATTCTGGCTGACGGTCCACTGCCGGATCGAGCTGCGCAAGCCCCTCGCCCTGATGGACACCGTGACCGGCGAGACGTGGGCCGGAGGCGTGCCGTGCGGAGAGCGTCCGCTGCTCTGAGCTGCCGCCTCCGGCGCGGGCGATGAGGCGTCTTTGCGTCGGGCGACCGGAGGCCATCCTCGGCGGCGCGGTCGTCCCGTTCGGGCAGTCCGGCTTTTCCACAGACTTCCCATTCCCGGCCATGGCCGCGATCGAGAAGCCGCGCCGCTTCGTCGATGATTTCGCGGAGCGGGCGAGGCCTATCCTGTGCGCGACGGACATCGACGTCGGCCGTCACGTCAAACAACCTCGCCTACGTCCGCGCGATGCTCGGCTGCTGCACGGCCGAGGAGCTGACACGGGTGCAGACGTTTGAGATCCACTATGCTTCTGCCCTGCCTCGAGGGCGAGACACTCCGCCTCTGCCGCCGGGACGACGGCGCGGAGACGCGCCCGCCGTGAAAAAGGAGAACGGCAAGGCCGTCGCCTCGCGGCGCCACATTCCGGACATGAAGTTGTATTGAGACAGACCGTCCGGACGACGTGCCGCGTTGAGGCGCTCGCCGGAGCGGCGGGAAAAAGTGCTGCGGTGTCATGATCTGAGACTGCGGCGGGCCTAGCGGCGGCTGGCCTGCTGCTTGCGGAATATGTCGCGGATGAGGGGCGGTGCTCCGCACGCCGGAGGGCAAACCATATCTGCCGGGCGGGCCGGAATCAGCCTGAGCCACGGCGGAAGTCTCGCGGCGCTGCTGATTCGACACGCCGTGCGGCGTGGACGTGGAGTGGTGGATCGAACGGCATCCCGAGCGGGTGCGGGCGCGGGTGCCCGGCCGGAAAGGGAGAGCTGCCGGGTCGCATGGCTCTGGACGCGGAAGGGAAGCGGTCATGAAGCTGGACGGACGGGCCGGCCCCTGACCCGCAGCGCTTTTCCGTGCAGCGCGGACGCGGCTGGACGGGCGTGAGAGATCGCGCTCTCTGCAACGCAGAGATCGTACGGCCATTTTATCATATTGCATACGATAAAAAATAAGCCAAGATAGATCGAAGCGATGAAGAGACAAAGGAGACGGATATGACGACCCGTGTATCAAGTGCGGCAAGGAAATACCGGACGGCGAGCTGTTCTGCGCCGAGTGCGGCCTGAACCCCGGCGCGCAGAGTGCGCGCCCGTCTGTCCCGGCGCAGCCGGCCGGATGCAGACGCCGGTGCGGGGCAGAGCCGCTGCGGCCTGCGGAGCAGCGCGCGCCCGCCGGAACCCGCCGCGAAGCCGGAAAGAGCGAAAAGCGCCCGGGCCGGGCATTGACGGTCTGCGCGCATCGCGGTCAGCCTCGGTCTTGGTGATCTGGCAGTTTTCGGCCTTGCAGCGCCGGGCCATCCGCCTGCGCGAGGATGACCTCGCCGAGCGAAAAGCGCCTGGACCACGCGGGAGACGCAGATCGACGACCTGACGGCGGGAGCTCGCCGCCGAAGAGGAGAGAAGACCGCCGCGCAGCGCCAGATCGAAACGCTGCTCAGCACCGCCTGGCGCAGAAAGCTCTCCGGCCTCAACCAGTCGCAGTACTGACCTCGGAGCAGCAGAAGGAGCTGAGAAGACCACGGACGGTAAACGCAGCGTTGGAGGAAATGGTCGCGGCGCTGGAGAAGGAAAACGACCGTTTGCGCCGACTGGCGATGCGCTTTATGCAGCAGCTGATGCCCAGAGGCCAAGCTCCGCTTCATACGTCGTCTTCATCGAGGACGACGGCACCGGCAACTATCACCGCTACGACTGCGGCAAGTTTTTGAAGAAGAATTTTGGGCCTACAGCCGAAGCTCGCGGAGCGGCAGGGGGTATGGCGCCCGCAAAAGCAGCCGATCCAAACGGCGGAAAGAAAGAGAAGCGAACAAACGACGGCCTGGACTGGCATCAGCTGGTGCTGATGTTTCGCGAGCGGGCGCTGGCTTTCGGTAAAGGCCGGCGTGCTGGCGAAGCAAGATGAAAATAAAATGCTTTCCCTCATTGGTGGTCAACATTACAAATCCGCTGCAGATCGTCGCGTCGGTGATGGTCGCAGCGGCCGCTGACCAACGACAGGTCCTGCAGCCACGGGGGTCAACTTCGCCTGTTATTTCCTGCTGATCGGCTCTGGCTGGTTGCTGGTGCGGGCGCGGAGCAGCGCCGGAAAAGGACGCGCGGATCTATGTTTTCCCGCTGGTCTTTCCAATGTGGGCTATCTTGGGCTATCCGCTGGCGAGGCGCCTCGGCGCGAGCGCGTTCTGCATCTCGATCTTCGTGCTGGGCTTTCAGATCTTCTGCTGGACCGGCGCTCATCTCCGACGTCTGAGCAAATTCCGCCTCCTCGTGGCATCCTGCGCCGCCTGTGCGTGATCGCCGCGCTCGTGGTTCATGCGCTCTATTTTCAGCGCGCTGCGCGTCATGGTAATCGTGGGGCTGATGGTCGACTACGTCGGCAACCTGACCAGCCCGATGGCCATGCGCGATCATCGGCTCTGCGCTGGCAAAAGCTCGCGCTGCGGACGGTCTTCCTGGCGACTGGCGGGTATATGTGCTCTGCGCGGTGAAGCTGGTGGCCATCCCGCTGGGCCTCTGGGTGCCGCTGCTGCGCGGCGTTCCTGACGCTGACCCCATGCTCCACCACGCTCATCCTCGCGCGGGCCATGCCCGCTGCCACTGAAATCTCACGACCCCTCTGTTATCGCCGCTGGGCGCGACGTCGCTGGCCTCGAGGCGGCGCTGCACGCTCCTCTCGCTCGTGACCATTCCCGCTCTGTGCTCACGCTGCTGTCCGCGGCGGCATAAGATGTGTCTGTAATTTGGATCTCCCGCAGAGACCGACGAACCGTCGGCCCTTTTTATTTGCTGCATGCCGCCTGTGCCCAGATCCTCGCGAGCCGCGCGGAAAGGCCCAAATAGACGCGTCATGCGAACCAGTGACCGATGTTACTGGCGTGGCGGGGCCCAGATCTTCCAGGAGCGTCACGGAGCGGCGGCTAAAGTTCCGGGCCCCTACGGATTCTACCGCACGCGATCTTATCCGTAGGGGCGACCATTGGTCGCCCGCCTCAGCGAAAAGCCCTCCACTGCGAAGAGGGGGTACGCACGCCGCAGCAGCTCAGCTCTGCGCGTGGCGAACGCGTTCAAGACGCCCGTCGTTTTGCTGAAAATGGAAGGCTGCACAGAAAAAGACGCGCGTTTTTTAACGTTTTTCGCCAAAAATATCCGCAGACGCAGCATTTGCGAAACTGTTATTTGGCGGTAAGATAAGCGCGCTGTGTTTTTAACATAGTAAAAAGAGGAAGCAAAGAAAAAAGCGACGAAACGAAAGAGAGAAAAGCAGGGGAGAGAAAACATGGAAAACAAGCGAAGCTCGTGGGGAGCAATCTGGGGTGATCCAGTCGGTTCGGCGGTCGGCCTCGGCAACATCTGGGGCTTCCCGTACAAGATGGGCCGCTCGGGCGGCTTTACATTTCTGCTGATCTATCTGCTGCTGGCGGTGTTCGTGGGGCTCGTCATATGGCGAGCGAGCTGGCACTCGGCCGGCAAGACCGGCCTCGGCGTCGTGGGCGCGTATCAGGCGGTGTCGAAGAAATTCGGCTGGGTCGGCTGGCTCGGCGTGCTGTCGCCGTTCCTGATCATGAGCTTCTATGCGGTGCTCGGCGGCTACTGCATCCAGTATATGTCGCTGAACATGGCGGAGCTGTCGTTCAACCTGTCGGACATCTTCAGGTGCGCCGCTGGCCGGCGGGGCGACGGCGCAATGCTGGACAATCCATTCGGCTGCGCGGTGTTCACGGCGCTGTTCTTGTTCATCTGCATGATGATCGTCAAGGGCGGCGTGTCCGAGGGCATTGAAAAGTTCAACAAGATCGGTATGCCCGCGCTGTTCGTCATGCTGGTCATCGTCATCATCCGTTCGCTCACGCTGTCGAATGCCGCTGTCGAGGGTCTGAAGTACATGTTCGTGCCGGGCTACGCGGTCGAGGCCGGTTCATCGAGAGGCGCCGAGCGTTCCCGCGCCGCCGGGGGCCAGATGTTCTTCGCTGTCGATGGGCGCGCGATGGTGACGGCCGTATCTGAAGAAGGAAAACATCAGAAAACTCCGCCGTCATCGTCAGATACGATCGTCAGCCATGATGGCGGGCCTCGCGGTCATTCCGGCGGCGGTCGCCAATGGCATTTCGAGCGGTGTCCCGTCATGATCGCTCGGCGGCCGAAGCTCCTGTTCGTGACGCTGCAGTGATGCAGTTCAACACCATGGCGCGCTCTCGGCCCCGTGCTCGCAAAAAAGGTGTTCTATCTGCTGGTCATCATCGCGGCCATCTGTCGGCCATCTCGCTGATGGAGGGTCGGCGTTCGCGATCGACAACGCCGCAAAAGGGCAAGCAGGCTGACGGACGGCCCGCCGCTGGTCGTCTCCGGCTCGGATCCTGATCGAGGCGCTGCTCGTCGCGGTGGACGGCCTCGGCTCGACGGGTATCTTTCCGCTGGAAGGCGTCCGCCATGTGGAACGACTGCATGCTCGATTTTATGGACTGCTGGTCCGGTGAAAGCGCCATGCCGATCGGCGATGCTCGATGTCGCTGGATGATCGGCCCGGAGCTGAAGCCGAAGTTCGTGCTTGGTGAGATCGGCTCGGCCGGCGGCTTCTTCCGGCAGATGGCGTTCTGCACGATCGTCTGCCTGCTCGTGATGGCGCTCGTGTGACGGCGGGCAGTTCATCGACTTCTTCGTCGGCACGGACGATGGGATGGATGCGCAGCTGATCTGTTATGCGGCGGCAGCGGCTGGTGGTTTTCGTCGTCGCCGCGGCGGTCCGGCCAAACGAACACCGCAATTGCGTCGGCGCTTGGCGGATCTTTTTCACCTCGGTTTGAAAGTTTGAAATACATAGAGTATTCCTGCACTTTCCGAACCTTTGACTGACGAGAAATCTCTCTCGCCGGATCTTGCCGAATTGTGCGGTGTTAAAAACCGGCCCCTCTGGAAAGAGGGCCGGCTTGTCATTTCGAGCGTGTGCCACTGCTTGCGCAGCAGAGATAAAGAATGATCATGCCTGCCGCGGTCAGCAGCGCTGCACAAGGCCGGACGCTACGAACGTCGAACGAAGCAGACCCGCGACGATGGCTGTCGCGAGGAAGGCCGTCATAGCGCTGGCCGCGAACCAGATCAGGCCCCGCACTTGAGCAGCAGGAGCGACGCCTCTAAAATGTAGAACCAGAGGAAACATCGAGACGCTTGCATCATCATATCCAGCAGATCGCGCATCGGCGACAGCTCCGATACGCCGCAAAGACGTCGTTGAACCGCCCGATTGCCGTAGAGGTAGAACAGGTTGAAAAAGCGATGGTCTGGAACGCGGCGACGACGATGGTGAGGGATGAGCCAAACCCTCGCCCTCGGTCTGCTGCTTCGGCTTCGCGGGCGGGCTGCCCGCGGCCTCCGGCGCATTGTCATCGGGTCGGCGATGGGGGCCTCCTGCTGTGGGCGGGCTTTGCCGTACCGGCGGACGAGCGCGCCGCAGTCCGGGGCAGATCAGCACATTGTCGTCCACCTGCCGGCCGTGCAGTTATAACACGTTTGCATGTGGAATACCCTTTTTCCGTGTGAATAAAGTTCGAGATGGTACAGTAGTATTGTAGCGGTTTCGGCGCGGAATGTCAAAATGTGTCTCACAGAGCATTTTTTTGCAAGGTTTCAGCAGGAAATTGCATTTACTTTCGGCCGCCGGACGATATAATACAATATAGAATGAAGCGGCCGGACGGAGGTGCGAGATGCGATTTACCAAGATGCACGGCGGGCAACGACTTGTTGTGCTGGATGCGGTGAGCAAGCGTCGGCGTCGCGCCGGAGGATCTTCCGGCCTGATTCGCCGACTCTGCGACCGGCATACGGCGTCGGCGCGGACGGCGTGATGGCTGCAAAGCATCGGCGACCGGTGCGGACGTGGCGATGCGGTTCTATAACCCGACGGTTCGCTCGGCGAGATGTGCGGCAATGGCAAAAGCAGGCCTGCTGCTACGTGCTCAGGTGCGCTGCGGCTATGCGGACGATCCGCGTGAGACGACGGCGGGCCTCGTCATCGGCTGGCGGCAGAGCCGACCGCCTGCGTCTCGGCTCAATACGCCCACGGTGTTGGAGACGAGCGGCTGGACCCCCATTTACAGATGGTCGCTGCGGCTATGCCGAGCGGGCGCAACCCTGGCATCCCGCATTTGACGGTGGAGACCCAGATCTGCTGCTGCGGATCGACGACGAGGAAGCGCTTGCCGCGCTGTGACGCTGGGCGGCAGCTCCTCCGGTATCTGGCGCCGCCGATGGGCGCGAATGTGACCCTACCAGATCACGGGGCGCAGCAGCTGCGGCAGCTGACCCATGAGCGCGCGGCGTGGAGGATTTTGGCTATGCGCACGGGCGCGGGCCTCGCTGCGGTGCTGGCGGCGTCCGACGCATGGACGCGCGGATATCTGTAACCAGACGGCGGGCGGAGACCTCGACGTGGAGGTACAAATGAACGCCGGGCGCGGAAACCTGGTACCCGACGGGCGCGGTTCCGATCGTACAGCGGCGAGCTGGCAGATGAGTTTCTGCAGCCGGTCGTCTTTATTATGGACTAAGCATTGGGAGGAGAAACCATGAAAAAAGGGAGCTTTTGAAAAACTACGATTTCTGATCTGCATGCTGATCGGCATCGTGGCCGGCTGCATCGTCGGCGCGATCTGGCCGGCGGTGAAGCGACGCGTTCCGGCGAGACGGTGGTCGTCGTCAAGGGCGCGACCGTGCTCGAGCCGCTCGGCACCGTGTTCCTGAACCTGATGTTCTGCATCGCCGTTCCGACGGTGTTCTGCTCGATCGCGTCCGCGATCGCGAATATGCAGAGCGCCAAGCGCGCCGGTAAGATCATGGGCGTGACCATTGCGACGTTCCTCGTGACGGCAGCCATCGCCGCAGTCATCACCTACATCGTTGTGCGGCTCATCCCGCCGGTCACGGGCGAATATGACCTGATCGTGGAGGGCGAGGTCGGCGGCACGCTGGGCGTGGCCGATATGATCGTCAACTTCTTCACCAAGCCCGATTTCACAGAGCTTTGGAGCCGCAAAGGCCATCCTGCCGCTGATCGTGGCGGCGGTGCTGTTCGGCTTCGGCGTGCAGGCGGCCGGCGGCGGATGCTTGCGCACCGAAACGGTCACGAGCAAATCGCCGTTCGGGCCGCCGTTGGAGCCCACATTGCCCTCTTCGCGCACGCGGAACGACTGACCGTTGTCGATGCCCGCCGGGACGGACACCTTGAGCGTCTTCGTGTGCCGCACCTTGCCCTTGCCCTTGCAGGTCTGGCAGGGGTCTTTGATGATCTTGCCCGCGCCGCCGCACTTCGGGCACGGCTGCTGCGACTGCATCGTCATACCCATGAAGTTCTGCTGCGTGCGCACCGTGCCGGTGCCGCGGCAATACGTACAGGTTTCCGGCTGCGCGCCGTCCTTGCAGCCCGAGCCATGACAGGTCGGACACGACTCGATACGCGAATACGTGATCTGCTGCTCGCAGCCGAACGCCGCATCCTCAAAGCTGATTTCAATCTCCGCAACCACATTCTGTCCCTTGCTGGGACCCGATCTGCGCGCGCGGAAGAGGCGCTGGCGCCGCCGCCGAAGAAGTCGCCAAAAATATCGCCCAGATCTCCGAAGCCGCCGAAGCCTCCAAACCCGCCGAAGCCCGCGCCCGCATTCGGGTTGAAGTTCGGGTCGACGCCTGCAAAGCCGTACTGATCGTAGCGCGCCTTTTTATCCGCGTCGGACAGCACCTCGTAGGCCTCGTTGACCTCCTTGAATTTTTCCTCTGCCGATTTATCGCCCGGGTTCTGGTCGCGGGTGGTACTTCATGGCAAGCTTCCGGTAAGCCTTCTTGATCTCCGCATCGGATGCGTTTTTCTCGACGCCCAGAACCTCATAATAATCTCGTTTGTTTTGATCTGCCATATCGTTTCACCTCTTTGTCAGGTGTTCAGACAAGCCAAGCGGGGCGGATTGCTCCGCCCCATGGCTGATGCATCAGAACTTAGACCTCTTCGTAGTCTGCGTCGACCACACCGTCGTCGCCGGGCTTGTTGCCGTCCTGCGGACCGCAGCTGCCGCAATCGCCGCCGCAATTTGCGTTCGGATCGCCCTGCGGAGCCGCGTTCTTATACAGCTTCTCGGAGACGGCATAGAACGCCTTTCTGAACTTCGTCGGTCGCTGCCTTGATTGCCGCGACGTCGGTGCCCTTCTGAGCTTCCTTCAGCTTTTCGATGGCTGCGAGAACCGGCGCCTTGTCGCTCTCGGTGACCTTGTCGCCCATCTCGTTCAGCGTCTTTTCAGACTGGTAGACGACCTGATCGGCTGCGTTGCGGGTATCAACCTCGTCCTTGCGGGCCTTGTCCTCTGCCGCATACTGCTCGGCTTCCTTGACTGCCTTGTCGATGTCTTCTCGACAGGTTCGAAGACGCGGTGATGGTGACCTTCTGCTCAGCGCCCGTGCCAAGATCCTTCGCGGAGACGTTCACGATGCCGTTGGCGTCGATGTCGAACGTGACCTCAATCTGCGGCACGCCGCGAGGTGCCGGAGCAATGCCGGTCAGCTGGAACTTGCCGAGGGTCTTATTGTAAGCGGCCATCTCGCGCTCGCCCTGCAGAACGTGAACTTCAACAGAGGTCTGGTTGTCTGCCGCGGTCGAGAAGACCTGGCTCTTCTTGGTCGGGATGGTAGTGTTACGCTCGATGAGCTTTGTAAACACGCCGCCCATCGTCTCAATGCCAAGCGACAGCGGAGTGACGTCGAGCAGCAGCAGGCCTTTCACGTCGCCGCCGAGCACGCCGCCCTGGATTGCCGCGCCGACTGCCACGCACTCGTCGGGGTTGATGCCCTTGAAGCCTTCCTTACCGGTGAGCTTCTTGACCTCTTCCTGCACTGCCGGGATACGGCTCGATCCGCCGACCAGCAGTACCTTGGAGATATCATTTGCAGTAAGACCAGCGTCTGCCATTGCCTGCTTCACGGGGCCGACGGTCGCTTCAACCAGATGCGCGGTCAGCTCATTGAACTTTGCACGCGTCAGCGTCACGTCCAGATGCTTCGGGCCCGTTGCGTCCGCGGTGATATACGGCAGGTTGATGTTCGAGGAAGTCACGCCGGACAGCTCGATCTTCGCCTTCTCAGCCGCTTCCTTCAGACGCTGCATCGCGACCTTGTCGTTCGAGAGGTCAATGCCCTCTGCCTTCTTGAATTCGTCCACAAGGTACTTCATGATGCAGTCGTCGAAGTCGTCGCCGCCCAGGTGGGTGTTGCCGTTGGTGGCAAGCACTTCGATGACGCCGTCACCGATGTCCAGGATGGACACATCGAACGTGCCGCCGCCGAGGTCGTAGACCATGATCTTCTGCTCGGCTTCCTTGTCAACGCCATAAGCCAGCGCCGCCGCCGTCGGCTCGTTGATGATACGCTTGACCTCCAGGCCCGCGATCTTGCCCGCGTCCTTGGTCGCCTGACGCTGGGCGTCATTGAAATATGCCGGAACGGTGATGACAGCCTCGGTCACGGGACCGCCCAGATAGCTTTCAGCGTCTGCCTTCAGCTTCTGCAGAATCATGGCCGAAATTTCCTGCGGGGTGTACTTCTTGCCGTCGATGTCGACCTTATAGTCGGTGCCCATGTGACGCTTGATCGAAGCGATGGTGCGCTCATGGTTCGTGACCGCCTGACGCTTTGCGACCTGGCCGACCATACGCTCGCCAGTCTTCGAGAACGCGACGACGGACGGGGTGGTGCGGTTGCCTTCGGCATTGGCGATAACGACGGGCTCGCCGCCTTCCATAACTGCTACACAGCTGTTGGTTGTGCCAAGATCAATGCCAATAATTTTACTCATAATTGAAATCCTCCTGCATTTAGGTGAATGTTTTTACAAATTTATTTTGGGATATGCGAATTTATGTGAATGCTTCCATGCTAGAAGCGGGAACGCTAATTTGCGACCTTGACCATCGCGAAGCGGATGACCTTTTCGCCGACCAGAAATCCCTTCTGGAAAACCTCGGCGATCACGTTCTCGCCAAGTCCTTCCTCCTCGACGTGCATCACGGCGTTGTGCCGCGCGCGGGATCAAAGGACTTCTCCGATCTCGCCGAAGCTCGTCACGCCGAGCCCTTCCATGACCTTCACCAGCTGGTTCATGGTCATTTCCACGCCCTTCTTGTACGCCTCGTCGGCGGTTTCCTGCGCGAGCGCACGCTCGAGATTGTCGTAGACCGGCAGGAACTTGCCGACGGTCTCGGCTTTGATCACGGTGTAAGATCATCTTTTTTCCTTCTGGCTGCGCTTACGGAAGTTATCGTATTCCGCCGCCAGACGAAGGTATCCGTCGTGCTCCTTTGCAAGCTGCTGCTTGACGCTGTCCAGCTCCGACGGCTGTTTTTCTTCCTTTGCAGGTTCTTTTGGGCTCCTGCGCCGGTTCCGGCTGCCGGACCGGTTCGCCGGTCTCGGGCGGCTGCTGCACGGTTTCTTCGACCGGCAGATCCTGTTCGGTTGTATTCTTTGTTTCCTGACTCATATCAAAATGCCTCCGGGGCTGTTATTTTTTCGGTTCTTCTGTGAGCTCTGGCTCATGGAGCGCCGGCTGCTGGGGCTTTGCGAACATCCTGCCAAGATTCTCGGCAAAATAGCTCAGCCTCGCGGTGATCTTCGCGTAGTCCATTCTTGTGGGGCCAACGACGCCGATCATGCCCTGCATGCCGTCGCCGATGTCGAACTTTGTAATGACGACGCTGGAATCTTTCAGTTCCTTCGCCACGTTCTCGGGGCCCACCAGAATCTGCGTCGTGCCGGACGAAAGCGTTGCCGGAAGATTCGAAATCACGTCTTCATCTAAGCTCGTCAGAACCTCCTGCGCCTTTTCTACGTCGTGATACTCCGGCTGGCCGAGAAGCTTCGCCTGCCCGGTCATGTAAACCTCGCTGTGGGTCTTTCTCAGAAGCTCCACCGTGTAATCCACAATCACAGGAACCAGGCTGGCCGCGCCGGCCGCGCTCCGCGTGACCTTTGCCAGAAGCTCCGGCGTGATTTCGTCCGCCGTCAGCTCCGTGAGGCTCGCGTTGAGCACCGCGGAAAGAAGTCTCAAATCCTCCTGCGACACATCGAGCGGCAGGCGGATGAGCTTATTCTGCACCTGATTGTCGCTTAACATGACAACTAAGATAAAGCTTCCTGTTTCTGCCAGAATGAGATCAAAGCGCTTGACGGTCCGCTGCGAGCTTCTTGCCGCGACGGCGTAGGCGGGAAGATCGGTCATTTTGGAGACCAGCTTTCCGACCTGGGAGATCATCTTGTCGACCTCCTGCATCTTGACCTCCATCGCCTGATTGATGGTCTTCGTTTCATCCATCGAAAGGCGGTAGCTCTGCATAAGCTCGTCGACATACAGCCGGTAGCCCGCCGCGCTCGGCACGCGCCCCGCCGACGTGTGCGGCTGCTCGAGAAGTCCCATGCTCGTGAGGTCTGCCATCTCGTTGCGGATGGTTGCGGGCGAGAAGTCCATGCCCGGCATCTGGGAGATCGTCTTGGAGCCGACCGGCTCAGCCGTGCGGATGTAGCTGTCTACAATGGCCCGCAGAATCTGCTTTTTTCTGTCTGTCAGTTCCATGCTTCTTCCTCCCATCGTTTTAGCACTCTTTATCCCTGAGTGCTAAACGCAGTTTACCACCGCTTTCTTCGCTTGTCAATACCTTCTACTATAAATAATTTGTGAACAAATCAAGGTATTTTTTTGAACCGGACCCGTGGTCCGGGGACCAGGGGAGGCTCTGGCAGAGACCTGCCAGCTGGTCCTTTTTCGACCCCACGCTTCTTAGCTGCGCAAAGAAGCGCGGTGTCGAGCCGCCGCGAAGAAATTGCTATTTTACGCTGGCGCGTAAATACACAAGGGTCCGCGGACCCTTGTGCGATCCCAGTGGTTCTAGTCAAGCAATGCCTTCCCTGTCGAGCGCTTCTACGGTTTTAGTAAGCACTCTCGTTCTGGATTGCAATTGCAACCCGGTTTGCAGCTCATTCAACAATCAGACTGCCGAGCAGCGAACCTACAGTCCTTCGCCGCCGCAGGCCATTTTTGTTCTGCAAAAATCCTTGCGGGGGGACTGCGGTGGGGATTGGGTCCCCGCCGCAGTCGCAGAGACACCGCCCGCGCAAAGAAATTTCCAGAGGAAATTTGCTTTGCGCCGCGTCGGGTCTTACAAGTTTGTCGTACTCCCGACGATTGAGCGCTCAAAAGTACGTAACATCGCCCGACTGGGAAAATCTCTGTACCGGGCAGCCCCGGGGTGCCAGAGGGACCGCGGTCCCTCTGTTTCGGGAAGCGTCCAGAGGAACCCCTTTCAAGGGGTTCCTCTGGGCAACTTCTTCGCGGAGGCTCGACACCGCGCTTCTTTGCGCAGATAAGAAGCGTGGGGTCGAAACCTACCAGGCTGGCAGGGCACTGCCAGTTGAAACTGGCGCCTGCCGCCACGGACGGCAGCAAAAAGCCCCTCGCTGCCGCGCTCGGCAGTAAAAATAAAAAAAGAAGGGCGGCTTTCGCCGCCCTAAAACCCTATTCCTATCGCGGAACGATGATATTCACCGCCCGCTGATGGTTGACAATTTCCACGTCCGTTACCGTCCCGCCGTACTCGCCGTCGAGCGACCAGTCGACCGGGGTGTCGAACGTAAAATGCACACGCCGCACCTTCTTCGAGACGATGTTCTCGTTCTCGCGGAAATCACTTTTCAAAAGCGCCGTGCTCACATTGTTGAAATCAATCAGATTCTTGATATCCCGCACCAGAAGCAGCTCCGACTGTCCGTCGTTGAGGCTGATGCCAAGGCTGTCTAACGCCAGCACGCCGCCGACGGACGTTGTGCTGCACACGAGCCCGTCAAGAACATCCAGCTCCAGCGCCTGATTTTCAAATTCCACACGCGCGTGAATCGGCTTGACCTCGCCAAGCGCCTTGACACCGTGAGAAAATACGCCAGCCTTCCGAGCACCTGCTTGTCCTCCTGCGGCGTCTGATACGATACGCCCGTAAACAGCCCGAACGCCGCGACATAGACAAACCAGCGGTCCTTGCCGAAGGCTCCGATGTCAATCGGAAACTCTCTGCCCGTCACGATATCCTGCGCCGCAAGAATCGGGTCCAGACTCAGCCCCAGCGTCCTGGCGACATCGTTGACTGTTCCGCCCGGAATATACCCAAGCGGCGGGCGGTCTGCCGGGGGCAGCTGCATGAGCCCCGACACCGCCTCGTTGAGCGTGCCGTCTCCGCCGGTGCAGACCACGAGGTCATATCCGGCGGCGCGTTCGGCAATCTGCCGTGTGAGGTCGCGCGGCGCGCTTGTCGGGTGGACAGTCACCTCGTAGCCGCCCGCCGTAAAAATCTGAATGACCTGCATCAGGCTGCCCCGGATTTCGGAATGTCCGGCTTTGGGGTTTACAAAAAACAGCAGCTTTCTTTGCATCCACTACCGCCTCCTGTTTTGCGCAAGGGCTTATTCGTTCGCCGCTTCCTGCGTGCCTTCGGCGGCTGCCTCCTGTGTATCGCCTGCTTCGTCGGAAGCAGTCTCGCTCTGCGCCGCCTCTTCTGCCGCTGCGTTTGCAGCCGCGCGGTCTTCCGCCTGCACGTCGAAAATCGCCGCGTTCTCAAGCGTCAGCTCCATCGGATACTTTTCGCGCAGAGCATCCTCAAGGTCTGCCGCGCGCTCGGAAAGAAGGTCTCCCTTTGCCGTCTCGAACCAGAAGATCTCCTCGCCCTTCGAAACGAAGTACATGACATGATAGCCGTAGTCGGTCTTCACAATGCCGGTGTCGCCGGGCTGTCTTGCCTCGTCAAAGCACCAGGCATCGAAGCTGTCGACCATCTGACCGGGGTATACATCCTCGTAGAGTCCGCCGTTGGTGCTGCTGCCGGGGTCCTCGGAGTTTTCGTTTGCCAGCGCGGCAAACGATTCCTCGGTCGCCTCGCCCGCCTTCCAGGTGTCCAGCAGCTCCTGCGCCTTCTGTTCGGCTTCTGCCCACGCTTCGTCGGTGTATGTGCCGTCCTCGTTCTGCTCGGCGGGCATGACGAGAATGTGGCGGACATTTACCATGGGCTTGTCGATCTTTTCCACGCGGCTTTCCGCGTAGGTGTCGGCGTTCTGATCATAGTAGTCGCTGATTTCCGCGTCGGTAAACTCCATCTCGTCCATCAGCTTTTCAAGATAGCGCGAGGCGCGCAGATTGTCGCGTGCAAACGCCACATAGTCCTCGACCGTCGCCTTGGGTCCGAACGACGCCTGCAAATATGCAAGTCCGCTTTCCATGCCATAATAGTCTGCCGTCGCATCAAGGCTCTGTGCAATCGCATCAAGCTGCGCCTGATCTTCCTCGCTCAGCTCAAACCCCGCCGCGTCCGCCTCCAGATTCAGCGCCGTAATCGAATGGAACATGTCTGCCGCGCCGGATAAAAATGCCTGCTGCCAGGTCTCGGTGTCGCTGTACGCCTGCTCGTCGAGTCCCTTCGACGTGTCCATCAGATAGCTCAGATACGCGCCGTAGTTGTTGGCGAACGTGTAATACTGCTGCCAGTAGTAAAAATCGAGCATTTGATTGTTCAGTTCCTTGCCGCCGCAGCTGGCAACGACGCGCGCCAGCACCTCGTCGGTGAGCTGGTCCTCAGTTGCAGTATAGGAGACGAAGTCCTGCGTCTCGCGTCTTCCGCCGCCGCTTCCTCTTCGGTCTGCTCCGTCACGCCGGTCTGCGGCTCGTCCGCAGGCGGTGTCTGATCCTTTTTCCCGGTAATGAGAATCGCCGCCACAATCGCGACGACCGCCAGCGCGCCCACAATCCAGACCCAGACGGGCGGCTTTTTCTGCGCGGGCGCAGCCGCTGCGGGCGTTTCTGCCGCAGGCTCCTGATCCGCGGCATGCTGCGCGAGCGCATCCGCGGCATGCTGCGCGAGTGCGGCTACCGCATGTCCGACACCGAAGAGGGCGCGGACTGTATCGTTATCAACACCTGCGCCATCCGTGAGCACGCCGAAACCCGCGTCTACGGCAACGTCGGCGCGCTGGTGCACACGAAAAACCGGCACCCGGAGCAGAAAATCTTTCTCTGCGGCTGCATGATGGGCCAGCCGCAGGTCGTCGACCGCATTAAAAACAGCTACCGCCATGTTGACGGCGTGTTCAATCCGCACGAATTATGGCGCTTCCCGGAACTGCTGCAAAGCGTGCTGCGCACGAACAAGCGCATTTTTGCCGTGGACGATTCCGCGGGCAATATTGCCGAGGGTATCCCCGTCGTGCGCTCGTCCGATCTCAAGGCGTGGGTCTCGATCATGTACGGCTGCAACAACTTCTGTTCGTACTGCATTGTCCCCTACGTGCGCGGCCGCGAGCGCTCAAGACCCGAGGAGATCATGGAAGAGGTCAAGGGCCTCATCGCCGCGGGCTATAAGGACATTACGCTTTTGGGCCAGAACGTCAACTCCTACGGCAAGGATTTGGGCTGGGCGTTGATTTTGCCGACCTCATGGCCGAGATCGCGCGAGCTTCCGGGAGACTTCTGGCTGCGCTTCATGACGAGCCACCCGAAGGACGCGAGCAAAAAGCTCTTTGATACCATCGCAAAATACCCGAGGATCGCCAAGCAGTTCCACCTGCCCTTCCAGTCCGGCAACGACCGGGTGCTGAAAGCCATGAACCGGCACTATAACCGCGAAGAATATCTGAAGCTGGCGCACTATGGCCGCGAGATCATGCCCGAGCTGGTTCTGACCAGCGACGTGATCGTTGGCTTCCCCGGCGAGACGGAGGAAGAATTCGAAGACACAATCAGCCTGATTGAAGACGTCCGCTACGACGCACTTTTTACCTTCATCTTCTCCCCGCGCGGGGTACACCCGCGGCGAAAATGGAAGATCCCACGCCCAAGGAGGAGAAGAACCGCCGCTTTGACCGGCTCTGCGACGTACAGAACCGTATTTCGCTGGAAATTCATCAGGGCTACGTCGGCAAGACCGTCCGCGTGCTCTGTGACGGCCGCGACAAGGACCTGCTCACCGCCCGCACCGAGGGCGGAAGACTCGTCCGCTTCGCGGGAGACGACAGCCTGATCGGCCAGTTTTTGGACGTGACGATCACAGGCTGCACAACATGGAGCCTTGTGGGCGAACTCCGATAACACAGCACCCTGGTGCGGGCTTTGTAGGGGCCGATGCCCACATCGACCCGGCAGAATGCACCGTTTTTACGGTATTCTTCGGCGAATTTGCAACTTCCCAACGGGCCGATGTGGGCATCGGCCCCTACAAACGAATGCGTAAGTGCATATGGATTTGCCGAAAGCATAATTTCAGACGTTAAAAGAGAAAACCCGGAGGTTTTGATTATGGCCGAACTCACCCCCATGATGCAGCAGTATTATGCGGTCAAGGAGCGCAATCCCGACTGCCTGCTGTTTTTCCGGCTGGGGGATTTTTATGAGATGTTCGAGGAGGACGCGCGCATTGCTTCGCGCGAGCTCGATCTGACGCTCACCTCGCGCGACCATGCCAAGGACAAAAGCGCAGAGGACAAGATTCCCATGTGCGGCGTGCCGTATCATTCCTCGGAGAGCTATATCGCGCGGCTGGTCGCCAAGGGCTACAAGGTCGCCATCTGCGAGCAGATGGAGGACCCGGCGCTGGCGAAGGGGCTTGTAAAGCGCGATATCATCCGCATCGTGACGCCCGGCTCTGTGACGGAAAGCTCGATGCTGGTGGAATCCAAAAATAATTATTATGCCTGCGTCTACGGCGCAGCCGGTACATACGGCCTGTGCTTCTGCGATGTGTCGACCGGCGCGTTCAGCGCAACGCAGGTTTCCGGAGCCGACGCCATGCAGGACGCGCAGAACGAGCTCGGCAGCTTCCTGCCGTCCGAGGCCCTTCTGGGCGGCACGGCGGCGGAGGACGGCGCGCTGGCAGATTTTCTGCGCGACCGCTTCCACACCTGCGTGAACATCGGCACGAACGCGCAGTTTGACTCTGCACTGTGCGAGGCTGCCGTGACGGCGCAGTTTGGGCAGTCGCCGGAGGCGCTCGGCCTTGCGAATATGCCGTGCGTCATTGCAGCGGCGGGCGCGCTTCTGACCACGCTGCGCGATCTGCAGAAAAACGAGCTGCCGCACATCCGGGCGCTGGAATTATATATTGCAGGCAAGTTCATGCAGCTCGATCTTGCCGCGCGGCGGAATCTCGAACTGACAGAGACGATGCGCGCAAAGGAAAAGCGCGGGAGCCTTCTCTGGGTGCTTGACAAGACGAAGACCGCCATGGGCGGCCGTCTGCTGCGGGCGTGGATGGAGCGGCCGCTTCTCAGCCCCGCGCAGATCACGCGCCGTCTGACCGCCGTGGAGGAGCTGGTCAAAAAGACCATCGACCGGGAAGAGCTGATCCTGTCCCTGCGTGAAATTACAGACTTTGAACGCGCCATGACCCGCATTATGACGGGCACGGCCTCCTGCCGTGATCTTGCCGCGCTTTCACAGGGCGCGGCGAGTCTTCCCGCCGTCAAGGAGCGGCTGTCCGGGATGCGTTCGCCGTATTTGCAGGCGCTTTTTGAGCAGCTTGACACGCTGGCAGATCTCAAGGAGAAGATCGACGCGACTATCGTAGACGATCCTCCGTTCCTGCTGCGCGAAGGCGGCCTGATCCGCGACGGCGCGAACAAAGAGCTTGACGACTGCGCGCCGTCCAGTCCGGCGGCAAGGGCATGCTCACGCAGATCGAAGCCCGTGAAAAGGAAAAGACCGGCATCCGGAATCTGCGCGTGGGCTATAACCGCGTATTCGGCTATTATATCGAGGTCGCAAAGGGCCAGCTGAATCTGGTCCCGGACAGCTATATCCGCAAGCAGACGCTCTCGACCGGCGAACGGTACATCACGGAAGAACTCAAGGAGCTGGAAAGCACCATCTTGACGGCCAAGGACCGCATTGTCGCACTGGAATATGACCTGTTCGTGGCGCTGCGGCAGTTTGTCGCGGGGGAATCTGCCCGCGTCAAGCAGACGGCGCAGGCCGTCGCGCAGCTGGATGTGCTGTGCAGCTTTGCAGCCGTCGCCGTTCATAATCATTACTGCAAGCCCGAGGTCGATCTCGGCAATACCGTCTCCATCACGGCGGGCCGTCATCCAGTCGTCGAACAGATGCTCAAAAACGCGCTGTTCGTGCCGAACGACACGCTGCTTGGCTGTGAGGACTGCCGCACGGCCATCATCACCGGCCCGAACATGGCCGGTAAATCGACCTATATGCGGCAGGTGGCGCTCATTGTCCTCATGGCGCAGATGGGCTCGTTCGTCCCGGCGCAGTCGGCACACATCGGCATTGTTGACCGGCTGTTTACGCGCATTGGCGCATCAGACGATCTGGCCTCCGGCCAGTCGACATTCATGGTCGAGATGACCGAGGTTGCCGACATTCTGAAAAACGCGACGCCGCGTTCGCTTCTCATCCTCGACGAGATCGGCAGAGGCACGTCGACGTTCGACGGCATGGCGATCGCAAGAGCCGTGCTCGAATACGCGGCCGACCGCAAGCGGCTGGGCGCAAAAACGCTCTTCGCCACGCACTATCACGAGCTGACGGACATTGAACAGGCGCTGCCCGGCGTCAAAAACTTCAACATCGCCGTCAAGAAGCGGCAGGGGGACATGATCTTCCTGCGCAAGATCGTCCCCGGTGCGGCGGACGACAGCTACGGCATCGAGGTCGCCAAGCTCGCGGGCATTCCCGACCGGGTCATCACGCGCGCGCGGGAAATTCTCAAGGATCTCGAATCCGGCGCGCCAGAGCGCGTAAAGCCCGCCACCGCGCCCGTGTCCGATCAGGTTTCCATGCTCGATATGCAGTCGGACGAGCTGCGCCGCGCACTTGAGGCCATCACCGTCGAAACACTCACGCCCATCGAGGCGCTGAACCAGCTGTACCAGCTGAAGCAACTGCTGTAAAAGGGGCGAAAAGTTTCCCATGTGCCTGTAGGGGCCGATGCCTGCATCGTCCCGGCAGAATGCAGCGTTTTTTACGGGACTCTTCAGCGAATTCGCAGCTTCCCAATGGGCCGACAGAGTCGTCGGCCCCTACAGATTCTCTCGGAAAGGGGCTTCTCCATTATGGCCCGCAAAGCGTCCCACGCGATTTCTTACCGGCTGACGAAATTTGAAACGATCGCCGGGTGGCTCTATCTGCCGTTTTATCTTCTGATTCTGAATCTGCTTTTGCAGCTGGCAAACGAGAAATTCTCGCTTGGCATGACGGCACTGACGATGAATCTCGTCTATTTTGCCGTGAATCTGCTGGCCGTTCTGCTGATTTTCCATGGATTTTTGCGGCAGTCGTTTTTCGGCGGCTCGTTCTGGAATTTTGTGCAGGCGCTGGTTCTGGGCTTTGCGATGTATTATGCAGGCACATGGGTGCTGCAATTCGCGCTTTCCGGCTGGCTCCCGGCTTTACGATCTACAATAACGAGACGGTCGGTTCGCTCATTTCCGATAATCAGTATGTCATGCTGGCCGTGACGATTTTCCTTGCGCCGATCATTGAGGAGACGCTTGTGCGCGGGCTTGTCTTCGGCTCCATTCAGCCGACGTCGCGCGTCATGGCGTATCTCGTGTCCGTTATTCTGTTCACGCTCATGCACAATTGGCAGTATTTCATGCTCTATCCTGCCGGAAAGGTGCTTCTGAGCTGCATTCCGTATCTGCCCGCCTCCGTCGCGCTGGCCTGGACGTATGAAAAGGCCGGGACGATCTGGGCGTCCATCTCGCTGCATGCCATTGTCAACGCGCTGTCGTTCGGGCTTTTGCAGCTGAACTTCTGATTGGGAGGGGCTTTATGCCGAAGATCATCCAGCTTGACCGCCACGTCGCGGATCTCATCGCTGCGGGCGAGGTCGTCGAGCGGCCCGGCGTCCGCCGTCAAAGAACTGGTTGAAAATTCCATTGACGCGGGTGCGAAAAACATTACAATAGAATTACAAAACGGCGGCATGACCTTCCTGCGCATCACCGACGACGGCTGCGGCATGGAGCCGGTCGACGCCCGCACGGCGTTTCTGCGCCACGCGACGAGCAAGATCCGCAAAAAAGAGGATCTTGCCTGCATCGGCACGCTTGGTTTCCGGGGCGAGGCGCTGGCGGCCATTTCGTCCGTGTCGAAATCGATCTGCTCACGCGGGCGCAGGGCGCGGAAAACGGCGTTCGCCTGCATCTCGAAGCCGGAAAGGTTCTGTCTGAGGAGCCTGTCGGCTGCCCGTGCGGCACGACGATTTTGGTGCGGGAGCTGTTTTACAACACGCCCGCGCGGATGAAGTTCATGAAATCCGACGCGGCGGAGTCCTCCGCTGTTTTCTCCGTCGTGCAGCAGCAGGCGCTCGCGCACCCGGAGATCTCCTTCCGCTTTCTGAAGGACGGGCAGGAGCAGCTGCACACTGACGGGCAGGGCGACCGCATGGCCGCGATCTACGCCATCTACGGCCGGGAACTTGCCAACAATATGCTGCCGGTTGACGGCAGCTGGGAAAAGCTCCGCGTGCGCGGCTTTGTCACAAAGCCGACTGCCACACGCGGAAACCGCGCATGGCAGAGCTTTTTTGTCAACAACCGCTATATCAATGAAAAGCAGGCGGAGCCGGAACCTGCGCAGGCTTTGCCGGAGGCGCCCGCGCAGCAGACGCTTTCCATGCAGGAGGTCTCCTTCCGCGTCATCGGCGAGACGATGGATACGT
>VOFG01001608.1_pt1 | contig 37073 bp, 59 predicted proteins | sample 5384171 | NCBI WGS metagenome assembly VOFG01 (sample SAMN12384726, study PRJNA508395) | human gut metagenome | isolation source: healthy gut F | host: Homo sapiens
ATTATCCTGTTTCTTCATCATCCTTCTCCTGTGATGAGGCTTGCTCTAAGGTAGTCTGGAAAAAGCCTGTCAACGCCTGTCCAAGCGTATTCAGCGCATCCTGATTGACGCCATCCAAGCCAGCCACACTGTCGATAATCAGATCAGATACCTGCTCCGGTGTAAGGGTTGGATTTGTCATATCCTGCCCTTTTGCAACCTCTGTAAACATTCTTTTGGCTTGCTCTGTGGTCATCGACTGAATGGCGGCAAAGTCGTTGCCGATTTCCTTTTTCACTTCCCTGACCGCAAGCATAAACTGATTCTCAATGGTGGCAAGGTCAGCTTGATAAACCGATGTTCTCAGATGCGCAATGTCCCTTGCGGCTTGTGCGCCAGCTTCCGTTTTTACCGTTTTCCGTGTCAGGCTGCTGATGGTTGTATATAACTGATTCTGCGCAGCATACCCGGCGGCAACCGTATCGTTAAAATACTGCTCCAATATGTAAGTCAGTTCAAGAAAACGTGGGCTTTCCAGCAGATAATTGACCACCTGAGCATTTGCTTTTCCAGCGTAGAGATTCCTTGCCGCCTGTGCAGATAAACCCAGCTCGTCAATGGCGTAATTCTTTTTGTCAGGGACATTGGTTATGCCCAAAAGAAAGTCAGTGGAGACATTAAAAGCTCTGGCAATACGAATGATATTTTCATCTCCGAGCTTGTCCGTCTTTCCGGTCAGAAACCGACTGAGCAGACTGTCGCCACAACCAATTTTCAGTGCAAGATCTGTCTGAGATACCTTGTAGTATTTCATCAGATCGGCAATCCGTTCCCGGACAGTACCGGGTAAAAAGGTGTTCTCCATTGCTTATGTCCCCCTTTCCTCTGTCGGCTTTTTGATATACTTCCCGCTTCGGATTCTGGCATCGGCAGGCTTCTCCGCATTCTCCGGGATAATCCAGCGGCTCCCTGCCCGCTGTGCGCCAGTGATGCGCCCCTCATTACAGAGAACGCTCACTCGCCGGTGTGAGATACCCCATTTCTCTGCTGCTTCAAAGGTTGACAGGTATTTCATGCGCATTCGCCCTCCTTCCCCAAAACTAACTTTATTATATTCAATAAGTGGAATAATATCAAGGCATATCCTGTGAACATTCGCCGTCCTGCAATTTTTGCATTTTTGCAAAAATTCAGGGTGGCTTTTTCTTTTTTTGCGGAAATGCCGGATTTTCCGGCTCACCCCGTTTTTCTCCGTATATTCAGGTGACAAGAGGAAATTGTCAAAAAAATTACGGAGGTATTTTGTATGAATCTGTTTGAAAGCGTCAAGGCAGCGGTCACGGTGAGACAAGCTGCCGAACACTACGGTTTGAAGGTCGGGCACGGCAATATGGCCTGCTGCCCCTTCCACAATGACCACACGCCCAGCATGAAGCTGAACGAGGACTACTTCTACTGCTTCGACTGCGGGGCTACCGGTGATGTGATCGATTTTGTGGCAAGACTGTTCAATCTAAGCAACTATGGGACGGCACAGAAACTGGCGTATGACTTTGGGATTGACCCGGACAAGCCACCTGCTGCGGCAGCTCTGAGAAAACCGAAATACCCGCAGGCAAAGGCGTTACAGAAAGAAGAACTGCATTGTCGGCGGGTGTTGTGCGATTATCTGCATCTTCTGGAAAACTGGAAGGTGCAGTACGCACCCAAAACACCGGAGGATACCATGGATGACCGCTTTGTGGAAGCCTGCCAGATGCTCGATTATATCGAGGATCTGGCAGATATTTTAACCTTTGCGGAGTTGGAGGTTCGTGTGAAAACCGTGGATATGCTCCAAAAGGACGGCATGATCGACCGGCTGGAAGAACGCCTGAAAAGGCTCGAAAAGGAGGTGGATGCCCGTGACGAAGCGGAAATCGCTTGATAGGAATACTCCCATCTGGTTTGATGGTACCAATATCAATGAGGCGCTGTTCTGCGATGAGTTTCTGAGCAGTCGCAAGATTATCTTTGCCAACGGTGCATTTTTCACGCCGGACGGCAGGGTGACCGACGATCTGCCGCTCCGGGGCGAAATCTATGAGGAACTGAAATGCTGCGCCGTAAACAACATCCCCCGCAAGATCACCAACATTCTGGAAGTAATGAAGCTGGCGGCTCATGTAGAGGACTTTGCGCCGGAGACTGACAAAATCCATCTGGCAAACGGCACGTTGAAGCTGGACGGCAGATTTACCGGGGGCAGACCGGACATCGTGCGGAGCAGACTGCCGGTAGCGTACCGCCCGGATGCCCCAGCACCTACTCTCTGGCTCTCCTTTTTGGATGGATTGCTGTATGCGGAGGACATTCCTACCTTGCAGGAGTTCATTGGTTATTGTCTGATTCCCTGCAACAAGGGTCAGCGTATGATGGTGATGAAAGGAAACGGCGGCGAGGGAAAGTCGCAGATCGGAACTGTGCTGGGTGCGCTTCTCGGCAGCAACATGAAAGACGGCAGTATCGGGAAGATTTCCGAAAATCGGTTTGCCCGTGCCGATCTGGAACACATTCTGCTGTGCGTGGATGACGATATGCGGATGGAGGCGCTGCGGCAGACCAACTATGTGAAGTCCATCGTGACCGCCCAAGGTAAGATGGATCTGGAACGTAAAGGCAAGCAGAGTTATCAAGGCTGGATGTTCGCCCGCCTGTTGGCATTCTCCAACGGCGACCTGCAAGCACTCTATGACCGAAGCGACGGATTTTACCGCAGACAGCTTGTGCTGACCACCAAGGAAAAACCTGCCGGGCGGGTGGATGACCCTGACCTTGCCGAAAAGATGAAGGCAGAGGCCGAGGGCATTTTCCTTTGGGCGTTTGAGGGCTTGCGGCGGCTTGTCGCTAATAACTTCAAGTTCACGGAAAGCCAGCGCACACGGGATAACCGGGAGGCAGTCAAGCGGGATAACAACAACGTCTTTGATTTTCTGGAATCGGAGGGCTATATCCGGCTGAAAGCAGACTGCACCATCAGTTCCAAGGAATTGTACGAGATTTACCGGATGTGGTGTGAGGAAAACAATCTGACGCCGCTAAAGCGCCGCAGCTTCAGTGACAGCGTGATTGCTAGTCAGAGCAAGTACAATCTGGAATACTGCAACAAGATCACCAACGCTGCCGGACGGCGCGTATGGGGCTTTTTCGGTATTGAGGCGATTGCAAAACCCAATATAAACGGGTTTTCTGATGTCTCAGAGCGTACGTACGTACCGGAGGACTGGCGATGAATTTTCCCGCCACCGCTCCATGTACGTATGTACGCTTTGTTTTTTCCAAAACGCCGCTATATGGAAAAACTGCCGAGTTTACCGCTGTATTTTGGAGCGAGAAATCAAGCCAAGTGAAATTCGCAAACTATTTGACTGTTGGCAGAAATGGTTTCACGGAATCGCGCTTCTCGGAACAGGAACGCAGATGTGCTGAAACGTGTGGAATCACACGGTTTAGCGCAAAGCCACACGGAGCAGAAAAGTCGATAGGTGTCACCTGTGAACAGGACATCATAACGGCGATTCTGAGCGGATTTGACGACAATAGAATTTTTCACGATATAGCGAAGCGGATGTGTTGGAGAGCGTACCTGCTTCGCTGCTTCATGATCTGAATTTTGGAGGGATTTTGAATATGAATGTACGCAACGAAATCAAGGCGCAGATCATTCGCGCCGGTTTTACCATGCAGGAGGTCGTTGATCTGCTGCATGATGAATATGGCTGGTCGGACAGCGTTTCCAATTTGTCTGCCAAGTTGCAGCGGGAGAGCATCCGCTACAAGGAGGTCGTGGAGCTGGCCGACGTGCTGGACTGCGACATCGTGTGGGTGAAGCGAGGGGAGCGCCGATGAAAGCACAGTACGCCATTCTCCGCTTTGCCAAGTACAAGGGGCCGGAAATCGGCCACATCGAGTCCCACAACGAGCGCACCAAGGAGAAATACGCCAGCAACCCCGACGTGGACACGGCGCGCAGCCACCTCAATTTCCATCTGGTGACGCCGCAACGCAAATACCGCGCCGAGGCGGAAAAGCAGATTGCCGAGGCGGGCTGCCGCACGCGGTCGGACAGCGTGCGCGTGGTGGAGGCGCTGGTGACGGCCAGCCCGGAGTTCTTCAAGGGCAAGAAAAAGGCCGAGGTCAAAGCTTATTTTCAGGAGGCGGTGAACTTCATTCGGGAACACCAAGACCCAAAAACCATTATATCCGCCGTGGTGCATATGGACGAGAAAACGCCCCATATGCACCTTTGCTTTGTCCCTCTGACGGAGGACGGGCGGCTCAGCGCCAAGGAAATCGTAGGCAACAAGAAAAAGCTGACGCAGTGGCAGGACCGATTTTGGGAGCACATGGTCAAAAAATACCACGATCTGGAGCGCGGCGAGAGTGCCAGTGAAACCGGACGCGACCATATCCCACCGCGGGTATTCAAGGAAATGACCCGCCTGACCAAGCAGAAGGCCAAGCTGGAAGAATTGCTTTCAGGCGTCAATGCGTTCAATGCCAAGGGGAAAGCAGCAGAAATCGGCGCTTTTTTGGACAAGTACATCCCGGCTGTGGAGCAGATGCACACGACGCTGAAAAAGTACAATACGGCGTTTATCGCCACGACCGCCGAGAACAAAAAGCTGAAAAAGGAAACGGAGCAGTTGGAGCAGTCGCTGGACAAAGCCACGCAGGAAAGCACCTTGAAAAAGCTGGCTGACGCCAAGCTGCATCGGGATTATGAGGATGCCGTCGCCGTGCTGGATTATACTTATACGGATCCTCTCGGAAGACGTAAGTATGTTTATGCACAAGACCTTGTAACGCTTCGGAGAAAAAGAAGCACAGCTTATGAAAGACCAGATGGACGGTCTGGATATTTATGTTGCCGGAAAAGCGACTGTAAATTTTGTATTTGACCGCTACATGAGCCTCAAAAAACAATCTGAAACCAACAACCAAGAGTAATTATCTTTATATGTATGACCGATTTATCGGGACACGTTTGGAAAGCGGAATATAGCAGAGATTAAGTATTCTGATGTGGTGCAGTTCTACAATCATCTGATTGAGAAACAGGAATTGCAGATTAACACGTTGGAAACCATTCATACGTTATTGCATCCAACTTTTCAACTGGCTGTAAGGGATGACATTATCAGAAAAAAATCCTACGGATGGAGTCATGGCAGAATTAAAGAAAAACTTAGGCATGAAGACCGGTGTGAGACATGCACTGACAATTCCACAGCAGAGAGCATTTATGGAATATATTGCTACGCATCCGATTTATTTTCACTGGTGGCCGATTTTACGATTTTTCTTGGAACCGGGTGCCGGATTGGAGAAGTTTTGGGCTTCGATGGGAAGATATCGATTATGAGAAGCGGATTATCAGCATCAATCATAATCTGACGTATTATCCGGTAGGAGAAGACCGGGCATCGGAAAATCACATTTCGACGCCGAAAACAGAAGCCGGAATGCGTACGATTCCCATGTTGGATACAGTGAAAGATGCTTTTGAAATGATCTGGGAAGAGCAGAAAGAAAATGGCTGGACAGATGCAGAGATTGACGGAATGACAGGCTTTGTTTTCTGTAACCGTTATGGAAATATAATGAATGCCCAGTCAGTCAATCGAGCAATCAAGAGAATCTCATCTGCTTATAATGCAACAGAAGAAATAGAGGCAAAAAAAGAGCATCGGGAGCCGGTGCTGTTGCCGGATTTTTCAGCGCACAGCTTGAGACACACATTTTGCACAAGGCTTTGTGAAAGAGAAACAAACCTGAAAATAATCCAGTCGATCATGGGGCATAAGGATATTCAGACCACTATGGATATCTATGCAGAAGCGACAGAGAAGAAAAAACAGGAAACATTTGAACATTTGGCTGCAACAATGGATGTATTTTAAGAAGGGCTTATGAACCCTTTTATCTGACAACAGAAATAACCAAATGAGATCAAATTGACAACAGATATGATTTGACAATGATTCATCATGAATGGTAATGAAGAGAAGACAATTTAATAGAAAACCCGAACCTCAGCTGAGGTTCGGGTTTTTATTTGATAATTAAGCACTAAGACTGTCGGGCGGCTGACTTGATCTGCTCTTATAAAAGTCAAGCTCATACCATTTCTGCGGCAGCTTCTTTGCGACAATGACGGCGATTATCCCGGCAAAAGGTGCCGACGATAAGCCCGCCGATGACGTCGGAGGTATAGTGAACAACAAGATAAATACGCGCGATGCCCATTGTGAACGCGAACAGCAGAGCAGTCCAGCTCCAGCGTTTATTGCCCAAAATGAAAAGCGGGACCATGCTGGCAAATGCGGCTGTCGTATGCCCGGAGGGGGAAGCTCTTGTCGCTCTCGACATTCTGACCGACCAGCAGCCACAGCTGATAAAGTATGCCGTTCTGATCCACATACGGGCGCGGCCCGCGATAACGATCTTCAGGCAGCAGTTTGTGATCAGAGCGCCGATCGCAAGGCCGATGCATTGCGGTGCCGAAGCGGCGAGTTTTCTTGAAAAAACACAAGCGCCAGTGAAAGAAAAAATAAGGCATATACCGCCCTTGCCGAAGAATGAAATCACTTCAAAGAACGGCGTAAAGAACCCGCCGGCCATGTCATACAGCTTATGTACCGCCAATGCGACGCTGACGTCAAGATTTCCGAACGTGGAATTGAGCCACGCAGCGGCAGCGTTGATCTCCATATCGTTTACTCCTACTGTATATATTAGTATTGGTGTATGTATATTACCACAAAAGGCATTTCAAGTCTACCTTTATTTGCATACCGGGGATAATTCTGCACAAAATATCTCCAAACGGTAAAGGAGGAATATACAATGAAAAAATACTGATATCACTGACTGCCGCGGCGCTGATGCTGCTCATGTGCGTCTATTTGCAAGCCCGGCACTCGCAGCGGGAACGGCACCGATCGCCGAGAACCTTGAAATAAAGACATACAGGAATGTATCCGTGGGTGGGAAGATGTCAGCATATGACCCGGATGGCCGAACAACGCCGTGGAGTATTTCGTCTCGTACTACGACTACTATCAGCCGGAGGCGTACATCCCGCACACGGACACGTTCATCGAAAAGGACGCCTCCATCAACGACGAGATCGAGCGTCTGCGCCACTCGGCCACGTCGAGCCTGTTTGAGCGGCGCGACGTGATCGTCGTCTCGTCCGTGTCCTGCATCTACGGCCTCGGCGACCCGATCGACTACGCCAACATGGTCATCTCCCTGCGCACCGGCCAGCAGCGCGACCCGGAGGAGCTCATGTGCAAGCTCATTGACATCCGCTACGAGCGCAACGACATTGCCTTCGCGCGCAACATGTTCCGCGTCCGCGGCGATACGATCGACATTTTTCCGGCCTACTCCTCGGATCATGCCGTGCGCGTGGAGTTCTTCGGCGACGAGATCGACCGCATTTCGGACATCAACGTCGTCACCGGCGCCCATCCGCACGCTCAGCCACGTGGCGATCTATCCCGCGTCGCACTACGTCACGACGCATGAGAAGATGGAGCGCGCCATCGGCGAGATCCGCGCCGAGTGCGACGCGCGCGTGAAAACATTCGAGCAGCAGGGTAAGCTCCTCGAGGCGCAGCGCATTCGCCAGCGCACGGACTATGACATTGAGATGATGCAGGAGCTTGGCTACTGCTCCGGCATCGAGAACTATTCGCGCATTATCAGCGGCCGTGCCCCCGGCAGCGCGCCGATGACGCTGCTGGACTATTTTCCAAAGGACTTTCTGCTCTTCGTCGACGAGAGCCACGTCACGCTGCCGCAGGTGCGCGCCATGTACCGCGGCGACCGTGCGCGCAAGGACTCGCTCGTCGAGTACGGCTTCCGCTTGCCGAGCGCGTATGATAACCGCCCGCTGAAGTTTGAGGAGTTCGAGCAGCGGGTGCATCAGGCCATCTACGTCTCAGCCACGCCGGGCGACTATGAGCGCGAGCACGCGGGCCAGATCGCCGAGCAGATCATCCGGCCTACCGGCCTGCTCGACCCGCAGATCTTCGTGCGGCCCATTGAGGGGCAGATCGATGATCTCATCGGCGAGATCAACGCGCGCATCGCCAAAAACGAGCGCACGCTCGTGACGACGCTCACGAAGAAAATGGCCGAGGATCTCTCGGCCTACCTCACGAATGCGGGCATCCGCTGCCGCTACCTGCATCACGACATCGGCGCGATCGAGCGTATGGAGATCATCCGCGACCTGCGCACCGGTGCATTTGACGTGCTCGTCGGCATCAACCTCCTGCGTGAGGGCCTTGACCTGCCGGAGGTGTCGCTCGTGGCGATCCTTGACGCGGACAAGGAGGGCTTCCTGCGCAGCGAGACGAGTCTGATCCAGACGATCGGCCGCGCGGCGCGCAACGCCGAGGGCACGGTCATCATGTACGCCGATCAAGGAGACGGCCGCCATGCACGCGGCCATCCTGGAGACGAACCGCCGCCGCGCCAAGCAGGCGGCCTACAACCAGGCGCACGGTATCGTGCCGAAAACGATCGTCAAGAGCGTGCGCGAGCTGCTTGAGATTTCAGCGACGTGGAGACACCCAAGCGCGCCGACGGCGTGAAGATGACGGAGGCCGAGCGCCGGGCCGAGATCGCGCGGCTCGAGGCCCAGATGAAGAAGGCGGCCGAAATGCTCGAGTACGAGTACGCTGCCGTGCTGCGCGACCGGCTCATTGAGCTGCGCGGCCAGTGACGTGCGAGGAGGACACCCGAATGAAACTCATGATTCTTGACGGCAACAGCATCGTCAACCGCGCCTTTTACGGCATTCGCATGCTCAACGCGCCCGACGGCACGCCGACGAACGCGGTCTACGGCTTTCTGACCATTTTCCAGCGCATCCTCGAGCTCGAGCAGCCGCAGGCGGTGTGTGTGGCGTTTGACGTGCACGCGCCGACGTTCCGGCACGAGCAGTACGCACTCTATAAGGCCCAGCGCAAGCCCATGCCGGAGGAGCTCGTTCGTGCAGATGCCGCTGCTCAAGCAGACGCTTGACCACATGGGCATCCAGCGGCTGGAGCTGGCCGGGTGGGAGGCGGACGACCTGCTCGGCACGGTCGCCAGGCGCTGCGAGGCCGCCGGCTGGGCGTGCGAGATCGTCACCGGCGACAAGGACAGCCTCCAGCTCATCACGGACACCACCCACGTCTGCCATGTCAAGACCCGCATGGGCCAGACGGAGACGATCGAATACACGCCCGAAGTCTTCCGCGCCGAGTATGGCTTCGACCCCATCCACATGATCGACCTCAAGGCGCTCATGGGCGACAGCTCGGACAACATCCCCGGCGTGCCCGGCATCGGCGAAAAGACGGCGAAGGATCTGCTCGTGCGCTTCGGCACGGTGCGGATATTTACCGCGATCTTGACGCGCTGGACATCAAGCCCGGCGTGCGCAAAAAACTCACGGAAGGGCGCGAGAGCGCGCAGCTGTCGTTCGACCTTGCCACGATCCGCACGGACGCGCCCATTGATTTCGCACCCGAATCCGCCGTCTGGGATCGGGACTACCGCCCCGAGCTCTATGACTGGTTCCGGCGGCTGGGCTTTTTGAAGCTCTCGGAAAAGTGGGGCCTGCAGCCGGCTGACGGTGCGGCCGCGCCGGAGCATGCGCTGCCGCAACTGCCAACCGTCGACGTGACGGACAGCGCCGCGCTGCACACACTCGAGCAGGCGGTCACGGCGGCACCGTATGTCGCGGTGCTCGCGCCAGAAGGGCTCGACGCGCTCACGCTCTGCGACGGTAAGGCGTGCTATGCGCTCGCGTGGGCGCAGCTCGGCGATGATTACAATGCATTTCTGCGTCTGCTGTTTTCTGACCGTGTGCGCAAAGCGGGCCACAACATCAAAGACCTCATGCGCGCACTGCTCGCCGAGGGCCTGCCGACGGACGGGTTCGTGTTTGACACGGCGCTGGCGGCCTATCTGCTTGACGCCACGGCCGGGAACTATGATCTCCCGCGTCTCGCGCAGGCATATCTCGGCGGGGAAGCGCCGGATGCGCAGACCGTCTGGGCGCTGCAGCCGGTGCTGCGGGAAAAGATGGACACGCTCGGTATGCTGCCGCTCTATACGGACATCGAGCTGCCGCTGTGCCCTGTGCTGGCGCGCATGGAGCACACGGGCTTTCTCGTGGACCGCAAGGCGCTGTATGATTTCGGCGAGAGCCTCACGAGCGCCATCGAGCAGCTGCAGCAGAGCATTTGGGCCTGCGCGGGCGAGCCGTTCAATATCCAGTCGCCGAAGCAGCTTGGCCACGTGCTGTTTGACCAGCTCATGCTCCCGGCCGGGAAAAAGACAAGACCGGCTGGAGCACGAATGCCGCCGTGCTTGAAAAGCTGCGCGGCAAGCACCCGATCATTGATGAAGTCCTCGACTACCGCATGCTCACGAAGCTCAAGTCCACCTATGCCGACGGGCTGCTCAAGGAGATCTCGGCCGACGGGCGCATCCACACGAACTTCCAGATGACCGTCACGGCGACAGGACGCCTGTCGTCCACCGAGCCGAACCTGCAGAACATCCCCGTGCGCCGCGAGCTCGGCGCGCAGATCCGCAACATGTTCGTGGCCTCGCCCGGCAAGGTGCTCGTGGACGCGGACTACAGTCAGATCGAGCTGCGCCTGCTGGCGCATATTGCCGATGACGAGACCATGATCGCGGCCTTCCGCAGCGGAGAGGACATCCACGCCGTCACGGCGTCGCAGGTGTTCGGCGTGCCGCTCGACGAGGTTACGCCGCTGCAGCGCTCACACGCCAAGGCCGTCAATTTCGGCATTGTCTACGGCATTTCGGCCTTCAGCCTCGCGCAGGATATCGGCGTGTTCCAGAGCGAGGCCAAGGCGTATATGGACAGCTATTTTGCCAAGTACCACGGCGTGCGCGACTATATGGACCGCATTGTCGAGCAGGCCAAGGCCGACGGCTACGTCACGACGCTTTTCGGCCGCCGGCGCGACCTGCCGGAGCTGAGATCGTCCGAATTTCAACCTCCGCAGCTTTGGCGAGCGCGTGGCACTCAATATGCCCATTCAGGGCACGGCGGCGGACATCATCAAGGCCGCCATGGTGCGCGTGGACGCGCGCATGCGCGCCGAAGGACTCGAGGCAAAGCTCCTGCTGCAGGTGCACGACGAGCTCATCGTCGAGTGTCCGGCGGCGGAGGCCGAAACGGTCCGCGCCATCCTCGTCGAGGAGATGGAGCACGTGGTCGATTACCGAGTGCCGCTGCTCGTGGACGCGAAGATCGGCGCGAGCTGGGCGGAGGCGCACTGATGAACTACACGATCTGCGATGCCGCGGCGGCGCACCTGCCGCAGCTTGCCGCGCTCGAGCGCGCGTGCTTTTCCGCGCCTTGGACGCGCGCGCAGCTGGCCGGCCAGCTGCCGGACGACCGGCACGTGTTTCTCATCGCGGTTGCGGGGGAGACGGTGCTCGGCTACGCAAACTTTCTGCACGTGCTCGATGAGGGCGACATCGGCAATGTCGCCGTTGCGCCGGAGCACCGGCGGCAGGGCATCGCGGACGCGCTGCTCGACGCGCTGTGCGCGCGGGCGGCGGCGCTCGATCTCGCATTTCCTGACGCTGGAGGTGCGTGTATCCAATGCGCCCGCCATCGCACTGTACCGCAAGCACGGGTTCCAGACTGTCGGTCAGCGCCGAAATTACTATCAGAAGCCGGACGAGGACGCGCTCCTCATGACCTGGTTCCGGAGAGAGGCAGAGACGATATGATTATTCTTGCGATTGAATCCTCCTGTGACGAGACGGCCGTCGCCCTCGTGCGCGACGGGCGCGAGGTGCTGACCGATCAGGTTTTTTCCCAGGCTGATCTACACGCCATTTACGGCGGCGTCGTGCCCGAGATCGCCTCGCGCTCGCACGTGGAGGTCATCTCCCAGCTGGCCGACCGCGCGCTGGAGTGACCGGCCTGACCCGCGACGATATTGACGCTGTAGCCGTCACGTGCGCGCCGGGGCTCATCGGCGCGCTGCTCGTCGGCGTGAACTTTGCCAAGTCCGCCGCGCTCGCGCTCGGTGTGCCGCTTATCCCGGTGCATCACGTCCGCGGTCACATCGCGGCTAACTACATTGCCTACCCGGAGCTGGAGCCGCCGTTCATGTGCCTGGCTATCTCGGGCGGCAACACGCTCATCTGCGACGTGCGCGACTATACCGACCTGCGCATCCTCGGCGCCACGCGCGACGATGCGGCTGGCGAGTGTTTTGACAAGACCGCGCGTGTGCTCGGCCTGCCATACCCTGGCGGCAAGCCCATCGACGATCTGTCCAAGACCGGAGACGACCGGAAGTACAAGCTCCCCATCGGCCACGTGGACGGCTGCCCGTATGACATGAGCTTCAGCGGCCTGAAAACGGCCGTCATCAATCTTGCCCACACGGCGGAGCAGAAGGGAGAGCCGCTCGACAAAGCCTCGCTCGCCGCGTCGTTCTGCCGCGCCATGAGCGAGAGCCTTGTGCCGCGCACGATGGCGGCGGTCCGGGAGCTCGGCTATGACAAGCTCGCCGTGGCGGGCGGCGTTGCGGCCAATTCCCGCATCCGCGGAGATTTTCAGGCTGCGTGCGACGCGGCCGGCATCCGCCTGTTCGTCCCGCCGCTGAAGCTCTGCGGCGACAACGCCGCCATGATCGGCTGCCAGGCGTACTACGAGTATCTGCGCGGCGCGCGCGCCGGCAGCGAACTCAACGCCTGGGCCAATATGGAGATCTCCGAGGTGCCGTTTTATGGGCGTGCATGACGGCCACCGCGCCCGTATGAAGGCGCGCTTCGTGCGCAGCGGGCTCGATAATTTCGATGACCACAGCGTGCTCGAGCTGCTGCTGTTTTACGCCGTGCCCCGGCGCGATGTCAACGAGCTCGCGCACGCGCTGCTTGATCACTTCGGCACGCTTGACGCCGTCTTTGAGGCGAGCTGCGAGGACATGATGCGCGTGCCTGGTGTGGGGGAGAACGTGGCCACGCTCCTCACGCTCATCCCGCAGGTCGGCCGCCGGTACCAGATGGCCAAGCGCCGCCAGCAGACGATCCTGCGCTCGAGCGAGGACGCCGGGCACTATCTCGTGCCGCTGTACCTGTATGAGCGTACGGAGGTCGTCTACCTCCTGTGTCTGGACGCCAAGGGTGGCCTCATCAGCTGTAAGGAGGTCGGCCGCGGCGTGGTCAATGCCGCAGAAGTGTCCGTGCGCGCCATCGTGGAGACGGCCCTGTCGCAGAAGGCGGTGTCCGTCATCCTCAGCCACAACCATGTGGATGCTTATGCGCTCCCGTCGCGCGAGGATGAGCTCACGACCCGCCGCATCCGGGACGCACTTTTGCTCGTAGGAATCACGCTTGCGGATCATATCATCGTCTGCGGCGAGGATTACGTGTCGTTTGCCGATAGCGGTCTGCTCTGAATCATCACCAGCGGCACAAATCCTGCATTTTGCCTGTCAAGCATTTTTTCAAATCTCTCGCGTCTGCGAGAGATTTGTGTTATGGTAACAAAATCGGTGTTTGCGAAATCCACAAAGTCCGTTTCCACCGTTTCCTGATTTATGTAGAAATCGAAGCAATCACTTGAAATAGCAAAGAAATTCGCGTGTTGAAAAGTCGGTTGAAAATGTTGATAACTCACAGCAAACTGAAAGACGGCAAATAATTATGTAAACGCATTGTCACGAAAATGTAAGAACTTTGACCTTCTCTGCGTGCGGGAATCCCTGAAACCACGCGTGTTTTTCCGGGGGGGTGTAACAGTGCAAATACTGCACAACTGACAGGAAGCGAAAAAAATCGACAACTTGTGCAGAAATGCGACATTTTTTCATGCATGAAAACAAATAGTAATCGTCGAACTTTTTTGTTGACATCCACTGAGACATGTGATAGAATGTGCAAGCTGTAAGAATATAGGAATGGGGGATGATGGAAAGGGCCGCGCGAGCTTTCTTGAACGCTGCCGCAAGGCGGGCTTCTTTCCCAATATAAATGTGACTGTTTCAGATACAGAGCTGATGATGAAGCTGTGCCGCGAAAATGTCGGCATAGGGATATATGCGGGGAACGTCCGGCAGATTTGCCCGGTCTGAGGATAGTTCTGATAGACTGCACGTATGGGAATTCTCAATATGTATCTGCACTGCCGCAGGTCACGGAGTGACCGCGCAGGAGGCCGAATTTATAAAAAGCTTTCGTAAATGGTAATGTATCTGCGCAGTGCCGCAATCGTATTATGTGGCGCCGCAAAAATGATCGTACATATCAAGCTGCCGGCAAAGCCTATTTCGCCGGCAGCTTGATCTTTTGTGCTTGCCACAACTGATGGTTAGTGGCAAGCACAAAAGGTCTTACTGTCAAACGTTTAACACAAGTGTTATAATTCAGACATTAAATGACAAACAATTAACTCTCACCGAAACAAAACTTACAGCCGAGGAAAGAGAAAACGGAAAGGGAAAACAGATATGTACGAATGTCAGTACCCAAATCTTTTAAGCCCCTTAAGGCTTGGAACACCATTCTGCGCAACAGGATCTTTGCAGCTCCTACCGGTTACTGCGACCTGACGGTCGAAAATATCGCGACTGAGCCACTGATGGCGTATTCTGCTTCATGAGAGCAAGGCACGCGGCGGCTGTGCCGTCGTCCATAGTGGGCGAGGCATACATAGACTCTGTACACGGCGTTGATATCCCCAAATACCTCAAGCTCGACAGTGACGACTGCGTATCTCACCTGGCAACGGTTGCTGACGCGATAAACAAGCATGGCGCCATCGCCTCCATAAGAGCTCATGCACGCCGATATGTTTGCCAGCCAGTCCTATATTGAGGGACATCAGGTATGGGCGCCTTCCGACACGGTCATCAAAACCGACAGTGACAAAGCGAGTGCGCGCCTCAACGGCGCATTCCTGCCGGAGATGCCTGAGGAGGAGATACTAAATACTATTGAGCTTTACGCACAGGCGGCAAAGCGTGTTAAGCTTGCAGGCTTCAAAATGGTTCTGCTTCACGGCGGCCATGGCTGGCTGCTCCATCAGTTTTATGAGCCCGCTCACCAATCACCGCACCGACAAATGGGGCGGCAGCGCAGAGAACAGATGCCGGTTTGCGGTCATGGTCTGCGACAGAATCAAAGAGGTCTGCGGCAAGAACTTTATGATCGACTTCCGTATGTCTGCATCCGAGGTCAACTCCGTCGGCTATGGTATCGAAAACGGCATTGAATGCGCAAAAAGCAGCTTGACGGTCACTGCGATATCATCCATTGCTCTGTCGGCAACCATGAGGTCATCGAGTCGTTCGTCGTCATGCACCCCTCGATGTTCTTTGAGGACGGCGTCAATATGAAATTTGCCGCTGAGGTCAAGAAGTATGTCAAGACGCCCGTTGCGGCTGTCGGTTCTTTCAGCGACCCGGCCATGATGGAAAAGGCTCTTGCGGATGGTCTTGTAGACGTTATCGAAATAGGCAGAGGCGTTATTGCCGACCCCGACCTGCCGAACAAGGCGAGAATGGGCAAGGCAGATGAGATAAACCAGTGCCTGCGCTGCTATACCTGCTTCAGCCAGCTCATTACCACCGGTCAGTACGGCTGCGCGATCAACCCCACCACCGGCCGCGAGCTTGAGTGCAAGTATGATCTCCGCCCGTACATAAGAGAAACGTCGTTGTTGTCGGCGGCGGTATCGGCGGCATGGAGGCGGCACTCATCGCTGCCGAACGCGGACATAAGGTCACCGTTATCGAGAAGGCTGGCAGGCTCGGCGGCGTGCTCCTCATCGAGGAGGATGTTTCTTTCAAGGCCAAGCTCAAGCTGTATATTGAAACTCAGGCCAGAAAGGTCATGAAGAATGAGAACATTACCGTGATGCTCAGCACCGAGGCTACGCCCGAGCTCGTAAGCAGTCTTGACCCCGATGCGGTTATCGCGGCTCTCGGCTCCCTGCCCGGCAGTCCGACCTATCTGCCCGGCTATGACAAAGCAAACGTCATGCCTGCGGAATACGCCTACACCCATGTCAATGAGGTCGGCAATAAGGTCGTTGTCATCGGCGGCGGTCTTAGGCGCGCGGAGCTCGCGCTCCATCTGGCAAGCTGCGGCAAAGCAGGTCACTATCATGCACCGCCACGAGCAGGTAAAGTGCGGTGCAAACGGTCTGCACGGCCAGGCGATAAGCGAGCAGATCCGCATCCACAAGGTAGGCACCGCGTTCAATACCAGCCCTGTTGAGATCACTGACGATGGCGTCATCGGCAAAACGCGGCGGGGGGAGAAACTCTATGAGGCAGACACCGTTATTTACGCCGTCGGACAGCGCCCGCTTGCGGACGAGGCGGAGCAGTTCCGCTTCTGCGCACCGGAGTTCTATACCATCGGCGACTGTGTGACTCCTGCCACCATCTATCAGGCGACCTCTCAGGCTTTCTATGCCGCAAGAGACATCGGCCGCCTTTGATAGTCCGTATATATTAACGAGGTATTCAGATAATGAGCTCTTTCAATAAATATCCGCATGTTTCTCGCCTATAAAGATAGGCAATATGGAGGTCAAGAACCGCATACAGTTCTCTCCTATGGTCTCCAGCTCTCGACCCCACCGGCGGCGTGTCCCGGAGCTTCTCGGATACATCAAGTATCAGGCACAGAGCGGCGTAGGCGTTATCACCATCGGCTCTACCCCATCGACCATATTAACGGCGTTGACTTTTTTTTCGGAGCGCTTGACGTTACGAGCGATGACAACATGACCGATCTGCGCCGCATCTCTGAAGTCGTTCACCGCTACGGCGCAAAGGTCTCATGTGAGCTTGTCCACGCAGGGCGTTCCGCCCGAAGCAGTTCCGCCCCAACTCACCGGCCATCGCTCCTTCTGCGATCCCCGTTGAAAAACGGTCCGACCGACATCCGCGAGATGGACGAAAAGGACATGGGAGACGATCCGCAATGAGTATTGCGACGTTGCAGAGCGCCTGATGAAATCCGGCTTTGACATGGTCATGGTGCACGCGGCAACACGGAAACCTGCTTGCACAGTTCATGTCTCCCAAGTACAATCAGCGCATGGATGAATACGGCGGAAGCTTTGAGAATAGAGTCCGCTGGCCGATCTCGGTGCTCAAGGCAATGCGCGAGCGCGTAGGCAGAGGCCTGTGTATCGATATGCGCATCAGCGGCGATGAGCTGGTTCCCGGCGGTATGGGGATAGAAGAGACAAAGGCGTTCATCCGCTTGGCTCAGGAATACATTGACACAGTCCATGTTTCTCAAGGGACTCATTGTTGAGCCCAAGTATATGCCGTATACCATGCCGGCATTCTACCTGCCGCATTGCCACAATGTGAAATGGTCCGAGCAGGTCAAGGCCGATCCCGAGATACATATTCCCGTTACCGTTGTCGGCAGCATAACGACCAGAAGAAAACGTGCGTCGGGAAAAAATCAGAGAACTGCTGCAGATGGCAAACATAGGCAGCATGGAGGACATCCAGAGCCTGTTCAAGGAAACCATTGCCGAGTTTATGGAAAACGGCCTGGAGGCAGAGCTGGATGATGAACTTGGCTACAGCAAGTATGATTACAAAAATAAGGACACGGATAACAGCCGCAACGGGCACAGCAGCAAAACACTGCGGACCAGCTTTGGGGATGTGGAAGTGTCGGTGCCTCGTGATCGGAAAGGCGAATTTGAGCCCAAGGTCCTGAAGAAGAACCAGACCAGCATCAGTCAGGATATTGAGGAAAAGATTCTGTCCATGTACGCCAAGGGCATGACCACGAGTGATATTGAAGCACATATTCAGGATATCTACGGCGTAGAAGTGTCCGATACAACCGTAAGCCGCATTACGGATAAGATCCTGCCCATCGCAAAAGAATGGCAGCAGCGGCCTTTGGAGGCCATCTACGCGGTCGTTTTTCTCGATGCCATCCACTACCATGTGCGCAGCGAGGGACAGATCGTCAAGAAGGCTGTCTATATTGCCATTGGTATCAATCTGGACGGAAAGAAGGACGTTCTGGGTATGTGGGTCGGTGAAAATGAGAGCGCCAAATTCTGGGCAACGGTACTCAATAGCTTGAAAAACCGGGGTGTTGAGGACATTTTCATCGCTTGCACGGACAATTTGACTGGGTTTCCCGCAGCGATTGAAGCGGTGTTCCCCAAGACAGAGGTTCAGAACTGTATTATCCATCAGCTCCGGAGTTCCAGCAAATATGTATCCTACAAGGACATAAAGGCACTCATGGCAGACTTGAAGGCGGTCTACGCAGCGGTGGATGAGTCTGCGGCTCTGGACGCGCTGGATACCTTTTCCGAACATTGGGATAAGAAATATCCCAAAATCTCTCAGTCCTGGCGGGACAACTGGCCGAACCTCAGCACCTATTTCAAGTACCCCCAGGAGGTTCGCCGCCTAATCTATACGACCAATACCATCGAGGGCTTCAACCGCCAGCTTCGGAAGGTGACCAAGGCAAAATCCGTGTTCCCCACAGATGACAGCCTGCTGAAAATGCTGTATCTGGCCATGGTGGATATTACGAAGAAATGGACTGGCAGACGGCAGGACTGGAGCGTGATCCACGCCCAACTGGCTGTATTCTTCGCGGATCGCATGCCGGAGTGACCGGCTGCATACCGGCATGTCAAGGGTCGAGATGAACGGAGGCTAAGGCCTCCGCCCTTGACATGCCCTCCCGCTGCTGTTATTTTGTAGACAAGGCGGCAGCAGCTGGCGCAATTCCTACGGCGTCATGGGTGCGAACATCTCCTTCATCATCACCGAGCGCGGCCTGGGCTCCGCTGCCCTTACCGGCACCGCAATGGCTATATTCCTCGTCGGCGGTATGTTCGGCGGCCTGATCTTCAACGCCTTTGAGAAGAAGCTCCATGAGTATGTTCTGTGCTGCGGCTTCGTCGCGCTGGTCATCGGCTTCCTGGTCATCTACTTCGCCCAGTCCCTTGCAGTCCTCTTCATCGGCGCTTTCATAGTCGGTACCTCCATCGGCTTCGAGATGCCCGGCACTCTGCTCTTTGCGACAAACTACAACACTGTTGAAGCCTCCACGGCAGCCTGCGCCGTCATCCATATGGCAGGTCAGCTCGGCACTGTTTGCTCCGCACTGTTCTACACTCCTGTCGCAGGACTCATCAAGCCCAACGACACTTCTTTCCGTTTCCTCTTCGCAGCGTGCGTCTGCACCGCTCTGGCACTTCTCGTTGCTCTGGCGGTCTCCATCGCTAAGAAGAAAAAAGAGCTGCATAAGCTCAGCGTTTCCTGAAAAAACATAATCGCCATACCGCTGTTTGGGGGCGGTATGGCGATTGAGCGGAATCAATAGTTATTTATTTCACCAATGTAGAAAAGCTTGAGGAGTTAAAGATGGATAAATCGACAAAGGCGAGAACTATAATTGGTATAATCGTTCTGATTCTCGCAAATACCGCAGCCGGCGGTGCGGGTGGTGTTCCTCCGCGCTGGCTGATATCGCAAATGTATTCCTGATGTTCCTTACAGCATTATCACTCTTGTAAACAATATCCCGAACCTCTGCGCAGTTGTCTTCACGATCGTTGCAGGCGTCCTTGTAAACAGAAAGATCACCCTGCGCAATATGCTCCTTATTGGTATCGGCTGCCACTGCATAGGCGGCATTCTTCCCGCTCTGTTCGGCGATACCAGCATGGCAATGATGTTCCTCGGCCGCTTTGCTTTCGGCATCGGCTACGGCCTTATGCAGGGCATCGGCATCTCCATGAGTCTCAAGCTTGTTGAGGACAGCAGATTCAGAAGTCATGCCATGGGCTGGGCAGTCGCCGCCCAGTATGCGATGAATATGGTCGCACAGGTCGTCGTCGGCCATCTCTGCGCTATCAAATGGAATTACAGCTTCTTTGTCTATCTTTGAGCGCTATCCCGTTCCTCGTTGTTCTTTTCCTTTGCCCCAAGTTCGAGCTTGATAAAAATGACACCTCCACCACCGGCGGAAAGCTTGAGGCGATGGCTAAATCCGGTTCCCTCGGTCAGGCTATAAAGGGACTGCCGCCGATAGTATGGGTCTTTTCTGCTATAGCGATCGGCTATATGCTCTGCTATTACCCCATGTTCCTCGTTATCTCCAAAATCATCGTCGGGCGCGGCATCGGCAATTCTGTCACAGTCGGCAATGCAATGGTGTTCTACTCGGTTGCAACAATAGTCGGCGGCGTTGTCTTTGGATTTGCCGAAAAGCTTCTTAAGAATAAGACGATGTTTGTCATGCTTGCTGTTACCGGCGTTACGATGCTCGGACTGTACCTCTCTCACAGCTTCGCATCGGTCGCCGCATGGCTGGTAGTCAGCGGCATATTCTCTACCGGCATCATCCCTGCCTGCATCAGCGCGTTTAGTGAGAGCGTGGAAGAGGAGAACAAGTTTCTTGCGACTTCCATTGCCGAATCCGGTGTGAACATCGGCGCGTTCCTCGGCACTCCGTACATTGCTCTTATCGAGGCTTTCGGCGGCAGTGCGGACACTGCCATGTTCATTTCACCGATAATCATGCTTATCCTCGGCTTTATTACGCTGAAGTTCTGCAAAAAGGACAGTAAGAGCTGAGCTGTCCTGATGAGTTTGGCTACGCCCCTCCGGTCAGCCTTGACCGGAGGGACATCTATATCGGCTCATATCTTGATTTTATGGAAGCCGCCTGGATTGACAGCAGCTTGGGTTCGTGTTATATTTATAGCCTAATCGATATGAGTCAGCAATTCACATTACCAGATCAAGAGTAGTCCCGGATAATTGCGAAAGCAGCGGTTATCGGGATTTTTGTGAAGCCTTGGCAAAACGGCATTTTGCTGTGAGGAGGGAATTTCATGTATAAGCTGATAAAGCAGGAGGGGACATGCCCGCCGCGGTGAGTTCAGGACTCCCCACGGCACGGTACAGACGCCTGTGTTTATGAACGTCGGCACGCAGGGCGCAATAAAGGGCGCTGAGCGCAGCCGATCTTAAAAATATCGGCTGCCAGATCGAGTTATCCAATACCTATCATCTGCATGTGCGTCCCGGTGACGATCTGATAAAGGACATGGGCGGACTGCATAAGTTTATGACCTGGGACGGACCCATCCTGACCGACAGCGGCGGCTTCCAGATATTCTCGCTTGCGAAGCTGCGCAAGATAACCGAGGAGGGCGTAAAGTTCAACTCGCACGTTGACGGGCGGCACATCTTTATGGGGCCGGAGGAGAGCATGCGCATCCAGGCTAATCTCGGCTCGACATCGCGATGGCCTTTGACGAATGCATCAAGATCCCGTCTCCGCGCGAATATGTCCAGCGCTCATGCGACAGGACATATCGCTGGCTCCAGCGCTGCAAGGCGGCGCTGGCGGAGTATAACTCTATGGACGATGCTGTGAATCCGGGACAGATGCTGTTCGGGATAAATCAGGGTACAGTGTTCCATGACATCCGTATCGAGCACATGAAGAAGATCGCCGAGCTCGACCTTCCCGGCTACGCGATAGGCGGGCTCGCGGTGGGTGAGACCCATCAGGAAATGTATGATACCATCGAAGCGGTGGAGGAATACATGCCAAAGGACAAACCGCGCTACCTCATGGGCGTCGGTACGCCGTCCAATATCATTGAGTCGGTCGCTCGCGGTGTCGACTTCTTCGACTGCGTTATGCCCGCACGCAATGGACGTCACGGACACTTGTTCACCTGGGGCGGCGTCATCAATATAAAGAACGAGAAGTACGCAAAGGGATGAGCTGCCGATAGATCCGCAGTGCGGCTGCCCGGTATGCCGCCGCTATTCGAGAGCGTATGTACGTCACCTTTTCAAGGCCGAGGAGATGCTTGCGATGCGCTTTGCCGTAACGCACAACCTCTATTTCTACAACAGCCTTATGCAGCGCATACGCGACAGTCTTGATGCCGGGGAGTTCGACAGCTTCAGAAACAAATTTACGGAAATTCTCGATAAACGCATCTAAGTATCTTGAATTTTGGCGAACTAACATATATAATACAAAATATACTTTTTCGGAGGTAAAACCCAAAATGAATCTTATCCTTACCGGAGCTTCCTCCACTGCAGGCGCAGGCAGGGCTCCACCATCCCTTATGCTCGTGCTCATGTTTGCCGTTTTCTATTTCTTCTTTATCCGTCCGGAAAACAAGAAAAAGAAAAAGGTTGAGGATATGCGCAACTCCCTGAGCCTTGGCGACGAGATCACCACTATCGGCGGCATGACCGGTAAGATCGTTCAGGTAACTGAAGACACCGTCACTTTCGAGACCGGTGAGTGACAGAGTCCGCATTCAGATCAAGAAGTGGGGCATTTCCACCACCGCTAAGATGGAAGCAGCCGAAGCTGAAGCGCGCAGCAGCAAGGGCAAGAAAAAGTAATATAACCCTGAATCATTTAGCCTCCCGTTAATAAGATTGATTGATCTTATTAACGGGGAGGTGTTTTTTTGTTATCTGCGAACAGCAGTGCCTTTGACGGCAAGCCGCTGGGGCGAGAGCTGCGGCGGCATGGACAGCGAGCGCGATCATCCTGCTGGTCATTGCGTCAGCTGTAATAAACGCGGCCGGCTGCGGAGAGTACATAATGGGATATGCCTGCTCTGCATTGAGTTTCCTGAGCGCTTTTTCAGCCGGGGCGGCAGCGGCCGGGAAAAGCAAAAAGGGGACCGTGTATACAGGTGCACTGACAGGAGCGGTCATTACGACTGTCCTGCTTTACGGTAGGATTTATTGTAAACGGCGCAGAAACAGAAGCGTCGGCAGTGCTCAGCGTCGTCAGTTTTACATTCGCGGGGAGCATAGCCGGGGCGGTGATCTTCGGAAGAGGGAACCTTCCAAGCGCAAACGCTATGCCCGCGGCCACGTGCTTGACATAACAGAAATACATAAAGAGGTTTTCGCGTTTATTTTCCTGCGAGACAACGCTTTCCGAAAACGAACTGTAACAACAGTTAACATAAATGAGAAAAAATTTTGCTTTTTTGAAAAAAGGACTTGATTATTTTGCGAGTTTGTAATATATTGTTACCAGAGTCGATTATGTTAATCACGCAACTGTTACCGAAGGTTACATTTTGACATACATGATAAGAGAAAATTGCGGTACACATTCAATTACGCTGCTGTTTTCCTTCATGTGCGGCTCGCTGTTGTCGCTGATATATCTTATCCCGAATGTTCCATTTCGTTTCGCGGAGGATATGCCGGTCATCGCGGCGGCTGCAAGCTTCTCAATCGGGGCACTGACGTGCGGAACGGCCTGCTGCATTGCAGTCCAGCCGCTGTCGACAGCAGTGCTTGGCTGCGCGGCTGCGTTTGAGATGTACTCCGCTGTCACAGAGCTGTCGGCTAAAGAGACCGCGGGGCGGATGGGTATCATGGCTGTGCTCATACCGCTTCATTTCCTCGTGTGCTCATATGGGATGGCTCAAAGCGGTATTGCCGGAGCGGCAATGCGGCCGGTTGGAACATACAGCAGGAAACAGACGCTTTATACGTATGCAATTATGCTTGCCGGGCTTGCGGCCGCAGCGTTGCTGATCCGGTACATATTGAGAATATAGATATCTTAAACTGAAAGGAGGGCGGTTGAATGCAGAACTCGGAATGCATAGAGTTTTTTAAAAGCATCTACCGAAGAAAAGAAAGCATCCGCAAACACCCTCAGTCTCTACTCAGGGACATCCGCCAGTCTTGGCGAATATTTGGACAGCCATTCGAGAACACCATTGCAGAGGCCACGAGCGAAGACCTTCAGGGCTATATTGCGATGCTGAGAGCCGAGGGCAAATCGGTCGCGACCGTGTCCAGAAGCATTGCATCTATAAAGTGCCTGTATACGCATCTGTTTATAAAGCAGATCATTACCGTGAATCCCGCGCAGGGGCTTATTCCCGATAAAAGCACGCAGAAGCTGCCGGAGATACTGACCAGCAAGGAAGTCGAGCTCCTGCTCGAGCAGCCCGAATGCATAGACCCGAAAGGCTTCAGAGACAAGGCCATGCTTGAACTGCTTTACGCAACGGGCATAAGAGTAACGGAGCTTATCGATCTTGACATCGGAGATGTGAATCTCGGCGTGGGCGTCATCCGCTGCCACAGCAGAAACAAGGAGAGGTTCATCCCGATGTACCCGGCGGCAGTCAAGGCGCTGAACGATTATATCACGCTTGTGCGTCCGCAGATGATACTCATGCCGGACGAGCAGTCCCCTGTTCGTCAACGTCAGCGGTGAGCGTATGTCGCGCCAGGGCTTCTGGAAGATAGTCAAGCACTACCAAAAGAAAGCGGGTATCGAAAAGGACATCACGCCGCATACACTGCGCCACTCCTTTGCCGCACATCTGCTCGAGAACGGCGCAGATATACACGCGATACAGGGAAATGCTCGGTCACGCCGATATATCCTCCACGCATATGTATTCTCAGCTCGTCAAGAAGCAGCTCAAGGATGTATATAACAAAGGCGCATCCCAGAGCATAAATCGAATCAGATCCAGCCGGTACGCGCCGCGTACCGGCTTTTTAGGTTGCGGTAAAAGGGTAAATGTGTTAAAATTCATTGGGGACGTGATACTATGCGGATACTCGGAATAGACCCGGGGATTGCAACGATAGGCTTCGGCGTAGTGGATTCCGACAGCCGCAGCCATAAGTTTATCAAGTGCGGGGTGATCACCACCGGCGCACACAAGCCTGTCGAGCAGGCTTGAGCAGATATATGACGATATGTGCGGTTTGCTTGATATGTTCAAACCGGACGCAGTCTCAATAGAAGAGCTTTTTTTCAACACCAATATAACGACCGGCATTTCAGTCGCGCACGGCAGGGGGCGTCATCCTGCTGGCATGCAGGAAAGCCGGAGTCAGGATATATGAATACACTCCGCTTCAGGTCAAGCAGGCGGTCGTCGGCTACGGCAGAGCGGAGAAGAGCCAGGTCATGGATATGGTGAAGCGCATCTGCGCGCTGCCTGCGCCGCCGAGACCGGATGACGCGGCGGACGCTGTGGCGCTTGCACTGTGCCATGCGCGCAGCTCGACCTCATTGCTGTACAGAGGAGACAGGGAAGAATGTTCTACCATATAGAAGGAAAAGTTACGGAGCTTGAGCCGGGGCTTGCCGTGGTCGACTGCGGCGGCATAGGCTTTGCAGTCAATGTGACGCTGAATACAATGTCGGGGCTTCATGCCGGTGAAAAAGCCAAGCTTTACATCTCAGAGGCGATAGGGGATAATAATTTTGACCTCTATGGATTTCTCACAAAGAGCGAGCGCCGGTGCTTTGAGATGCTTATTTCCGTGTCCGGTGTCGGCGCAAAGGCGGCAATGTCTATCCTTTCGCATACTACCCCGAGGGGCTTGCGCTCTCTATTATGACCGGAGACGAGAAGACGCTTACGGCGGCTCCGGGTATCGGCAAAAAATTGCGCAGAGAGTTATCCTTGAGCTCAAGGATAAGATAGGCAAGGACATGGGCGGAGGCAGTGTTTCGACATCAGCGCCGGTCACCGTATCTGCCGGCGGCAGTGACGCGCTGAACGACGCCGCGGCAGGTCTTGCGGTGCTCGGTTATTCGAGCGCGGAGATCGCACCGGTAATAAATAAGCTCGACACGGCATCCATGACGGCGGAGCAGATCATCAAGACTGTTCTGAAGCAGATGGTAAAGTAATGGAGAAAACGAAATGAGCATCAATTTCTCTGACGATGTAAATAATGAAATCATAACGACCGCGGCAAGCCTGCCGGAGGACAGCGCTGAGGGCTCGCTGAGACCCAAAAACGCTAGACGAATATATCGGTCAGGAGAAGGCAAAGGCGAATCTGTCCGTGTTCATCAACGCTGCAAAATGCGCGGAGAGTCGCTTGACCACGTTCTCCTGCATGGCCCCCCGGGACTTGGCAAAACGACGCTTGCGGGTATCATCGCAAATGAGATGGGCGTCAACATGCGCATAACCTCCGGCCCCGCGATAGAGAAGCCGGGCGACTTGGTGGCGATGCTGACGAACCTGAACGAGGGAGATATTCTCTTTGTCGACGATACACCGGCTCAACCGTGCGTACGAGGAGATACTCTACCCCGCGATGGAGGATTACGCGATAGACATTATCCTCGGCAAGGGGCCGTCTGCAAACTCTATCCACCTCGACCTGCCGCACTTCACCCAGATCGGCGCGACGACGCGGTCAGGCCAGCTCACGGCGCCGCTGCGCGACCGCTTCGGCGTATCTCTGCGCCTTGAGCTATACAGCCCTGAGGAACTGCGGCGCATCGTTGTGCGCTCTGCGGGGATACTCGAACGTCCCGATAGAGCCTGACGGCGCGTATGAGATCGCATCTCGCTCGCGCGGTACGCCGCGCATCGCGAACCGCCTGCTGCGCCGCGTGCGCGATTATGCGCAGGTGATGGCGGACGGTGTTATCACAAGCAAGGTCGCTGATGCAGCGCTCTCAAAGCTTGAGGTCGATAAGCTCGGCCTTGACGCGCTCGACAGGCGGATGCTGCGCAGCATAATCGAGTTTTATAACGGCGGCCCGGTCGGGCTGGAAACGCTGGCGGCGACCATAAACGAGGAGTCTGTGACTCTGGAGGATGTTTACGAGCCGTATCTGCTGCAAAACGGCTTTTTGACAAGAACTCCGCGCGGCCGCTGCGTTACGCGCAAGGCTTATGAGCACCTCGGAATAGAATTTCTTGGGCAGCAGAAGCTGGATTTTTAGCAGCTTGACACATCTTTATACAAAAATCACTAAAAAGCTATTGACTTTAAGGACTAATGTTGTATAATACTTGATGTATATTTAGAAAATAAGTGTACGATTATGATTGATTACGCATCACTTGAAGATAAGGAGCTCCAGTCGCTCGCCTCATCAGGGGGACAGGGAAGCGGAGGAAGCTTTGGCAGGGCGGTATCTGCGCCTTGTCAGGGCTTGCGCAAGGCCCTTTTTCCTCGCAGGCGGCGACAGTGAGGATCTTATTCAGGAAGGCACCTTCGGTCTGCTCTCCGCGATAAGACAGTACAGGGCAGACGCCGGGGCGTCGTTCAAGACCTTTGCAGAGCACTGCATCAGGATGCGTCTTCTTTCAGCAATTAAATCCGCATCCCAACTAAAGCATTTTCCGCTCAACGACGGTGTGTCGCTTGAGCAACTCTCAGAAGATCCCGGTGCACAATTATCGGCTATCCCCGAAATCTCCCGGCGCAGTCCGGAAGAGCTTGTTCTGGAGAGAGAGAGCAAGGAAGAACTTTACGCGGCCTTTTCCAAATGCCTTTCACGGTTTGAACTGAAGGTTCTCGACCTTTATCTGGACGGTCTTTCGTATAGAGATCGCGGATATCCTCGGGAAGAGCGCAAAGTCCGTTGACAATGCCGTGCAGAGGATCAGGCGCAAGCTGACGCGGAATCTCAAATCAGGCGACATCAGCATAAGCTGACCGCAAATACAGCCGATAGGCACATTTATCAAAAGAGAGGATTCAAGATGTACGAAGACAAGACCTTAGTTTGCAAAGAGTGTGGTAAGGAGTTCGTTTTCACCGCCGGTGAGCAGGAATTCTACGCAGAGCGCGGCTTCCAGAATGAGCCCCAGCGCTGCAAGGCATGCCGTGACGCTCGCAAGAACGCCGCTCGTGGCCCCCGTGAGTACTTTACCGCTACCTGCGCAGCATGCGGCGGTGAGGCAAAGGTTCCCTTTTGAGCCCAAGTCCGATCGTCCCGTTTACTGCAGCGAGTGCTTCGCTAAGATGAGAGCAGGCCTAAATCGCCATGTACCGGGGTAAAGGGGCACTTGTGTGTCCCTTTACCTTTTGTGATTTACGGAGGTTTAATAATGGAAATAACCAGAGAAACTCTCATATCTGAGATCATTGATAATTGCCCCCAGGCTTTCCCTGTTTTTCAGGAGATTGGTATGCACTGCATGGGCTGCGCGCTTGCCAGCGGCGAGACCCCTCGAGCAGGCATGTGCCGCGCACGGTGTTGACCCTGATGAGTTTTTTGACCTATCTCAAGGCCTATCTGGAAGTCAGCAATCCCTGAGGCAAACTTACGGTGAACTTACAGACGCTGCCTTCGGCAGCGTCTTTTCATATACGCGGAGGAAATATGGACAGACGCCTATCGACTATTGCATCTCAAATTGAAAACGGAATCGGCCTTGCCGACGTTGGTACGGATCACGGCTTTCTGCCGGTGCATCTGGCGAGGCATGGCTACACCGGGAATTTATACGCATCGGATATAAACGAAGGCCCACTCCGGACAGCTGTCGATAACGCCGAGCATGCGGGCGTCTCCGGCAGGATAAAGTTCCTGCTGTGCGACGGGCTGCGGCTGTGCCCGCCGGATGATGTGGACACAATAGTCATTGCCGGCATGGGCGGAGACATGATATGCCGCATACTCGACGAAGCCGAGTGGTGTATGTCCGGGAAGTATAAGCTGATCCTACAGCCGATGACGAAGCAGGATATCCTGCGCTACTGGCTCGTGAACAACGGCTTTGAAATATGCAGGGAGCTTATCGCGGAGGACGCTGGGGTTCTGTACCAGATCCTTACGGTGCGCTTCGGCGGCGAAACAAGGCTTACCGATGGCGAGCTGTTCACTGGCAAATATGAGCTTTCAGAGGATAAGACACTGTATGTCCGCCTTCTTCGGGAGCAGCACAGGCGCTTTGACAAGGCAGTCCATGAAATGAGCAGTGGGGACAAATGTCCGAAATATAAGCTGCGTTTATTTGAAGAATTGCTCGGACAGATTACGGAAATGAGGGATCGATATGACGCGGATAAATGATGTATATTCATATCTCTGCGAGCTTGCGCCGCTTGAAAAGCAGATGAGCTTTGATAACGCAGGCTTCCAGCTCGGCCGCAGCGGCAACGAGGTTCATCGCGCGCTGCTGGCGCTCGACGTTACCGATGATGTCGTTCGTGAAGCCGAAGAACTTGGCGCGGAGCTTATCATATCGCACCATCCGCTGATCTTTACCCGGTGAAGAACATCACGGACTGCGATGCCGGGCACAGGCGGCTTCTAAAGCTGGCCGCAAAGCGATATTGCAGTCATATCGATGCACACGAATCTTGACATCGCCGAGGGCGGCGTTAATGATGTCCTCATAAGGTTGCTCGGCGCGGAGCCTGAGTGCGTGCTGGACACCGATGGCTGCGGCAGAGTAGGTATGCTCCGTGAGGAAAAGGACATGGAGAGCTTCCTAAAAAATGCAAGGCTGCGCTCAAGGTAAAAAGGGGCTGAGATACTATTCCGCCGGACACCCGGTACACAGGCTTGCGGTGATGGGCGGCTCGGGCGGCGACTGCATTGACGACGCTTTACACAAAGGGCTGCGACACATATGTGACTGCCGATATCAATACCACCAGTTCCTGCATGCAGCTGAACTCGGGATAAACCTCATCGACGCCGACCATTTCTGTACGGAAGACCCGGTCATGTACAGTCTGAAAGATAAGCTTTCCGCCCGATTCCCGGAGACCGAGTTTATCGTATCCGCCGTGCATCACCAGATAATAGATTTCATATAACAGGCTGTGCCGCGATAGCCTGCCACGCTTGTCATAAACTGCCTCCGCTGCTCATAAACTCGAACAAACGAGAACATGAGAGCGGAGGCTTTATTATGACTGATACAAATATCTACCGCGATATAGCGGCGCGTACCGACGGCGCTTTCATGCTTGGTGTTGTGGGGCCGGTACGTACCGGGAAGTCCACATTTATCAAGCGCTTTATGGAAACACTTGTGATCCCGAGGATCGACAACACCTACATGAAGGAACGTGCCCGCGATGAGCTGCCGCAAAAGCGGCTCCGGACGGACGATAATGACCGCTGAGCCGAAGTTCGTCCCGGAAAACGCAGTGAACATCGCATTGGGCGACGGCGCGGAGCTCTCGGTGCGGCTGGTAGACTGCGTCGGCTACATGGTGGACGGCGCCGCCGGGCAGTTTGAGGACGGCGCGGAGCGTCTTGTCACTACGCCGTGGTTCGACCATGAGATAACCATGACGGAGGCGGCAGAGAAGGGGACGCACAAAGGTCATAACCGAGCACTCGACCGTCGGCATCGTTGTGACCACCGACGGGACAATATGCGACATTCCGCGCGAGAAATATGAAGCGCCGGAAGAGCGTGCAATAACCGAGCTGAAGAGCATCGGGAAACCATTTGTGGTCCTCCTCAACAGTGCAGAGCCTGCGTCGGAGACGGCGATAGCCATTGCCGAGGAGATCACCGCACGGTATGATGTGCGCTGCATCAGGGTAAACTGCATGACCCTGACAGAGGATGACATTGCCGGTATCATCCGTTCTGTGCTCGAGGAGTTCCCACTCAAGTCCATAGGCATCTTTCTGCCTGAATGGCTCGAGGCGCTGCCGGAGGACAACGAACTGCGCAATGAACTGTTTGCCAGCATAATGGATTGCAGCAGCGGCGTGTGCAGAATAAAGGACTGCCGCTGCGCTGTTGATAAGCTTCTCGCAGTGCGAGTGCGTAAACGATGTCAGCATCGACAGGAGCGACCTCGGCACGGGCACGGTATCCGTGACCGTTTGCCTGCCACGCAGCCTGTATTATAAAAACTATCAGCGAGCAGACCGGCATTGAGATAAACAACGACGGCGACCTGATATCCACACTCACGGAAATGAGCGAGGTAAAAACGCGACTATGATAAGCTGCGCTGCGCGCTCAACGATGTGCGCACAAAGGGCTACGGCGTTGTTATGCCGGACTCCTCACAGATGCAGCTTGAAGAGCCTCAGATCGTCCGTCAGGGAGGAAAATACAGTGTGAAGCTCAAGGCGAACGCCCCGGCGATACACATGCTCATGACAAACATAGAGACAGAGGTGACCCCGGCTATCGGCGGTGAGACCGCGTCCGAGGATATAATCAACTTCCTGCTCCAGGGCTTTGACGGCGATGTGAACCGCATATGGCAGTCGAACATATTCGGCAAGTCGCTTTACGATATCGCCGAGGAGGGGCTTACATCGAAGATAGAATCACTGCCGGAGAACGCAAAGCAGAAGCTCCAGCAGACCCTGCAGCGCATTATAAACGAGGGCAGCGGCGGACTTATCTGCATCCTGCTGTGATGCACATTGGCGGTATTTTGTTTGACTTGACCGTACAAGGCATATATAATAGAAGAAGGTGAAAGGGCATTTGTCTCGAATGTTAAAGCTGAAACCGCCGATCCGCAAACCTGTAATCGTGCTTCTGCTGGCATTGCTCCCATCGTTTTTCCTGCTGACGTTCAAAGGAAAAATGACGGATGTCTCGGCGCACGCCGGGAGCACGACGCTGGTCATTGACCCAGGGCACGGTGGGATAGACGGCGGCGCGCAGGGGGCTGACGGCTCAAGAGAGAGCGATATTAACCTTTGCGATAGCGCTGAAAGCTGCGCGCGCTTGCGGAGTTCTACGGGCAGGATAATATAATGACGCGTCAGGACGACAGCACCAAGTCCGATATCCGAACTACAGTGAGCACCGCGACCTTGAGTGCAGGACGGAGATCGTAAACGAAGCGCCGAACCCGGTGCTGATAAGCATCCACCAGAACTGTTTCCCGACGGGTGTGCCGGAGCGGGCCGCAGGTCATGTACGCGGCGACGCAGGACAGCGAGGAGCTCGGCAAGCTCATGCACGGGAACCTGATACGCAGCCTTGCCCGTGCTCGTCGGCGGTGCACCGGGCATCGGCAAATCGACACTGATGCTGCAGATCTGCGGAAAGCTGAGTGAAACCGCCAAAATTCTGTACGTTTCCGGCGAGGAATCGCCGCGTCAGCTCAAGCTGCGCGCCGACCGTCTCGGCGTCAGTTCGGACAAGCTGTATGTGCTGTCCGAGACCTGCCTCGGTGATGTGCTGGAATCCGTCGAAGAAGAAAAGCCCGACGTTTTGATCGTCGACTCCATCCAGACGCTCTATCAGGACTCGCTCGAATCGCCCGCGGGCAGCGTGGCGCAGGTGCGCGCCTGCACGCTGGAGCTGATGCAGCTGGCCAAAGGGGAGGGCATCACCGTCTTTGTCATCGGGCACGTCAACAAAGAGGGTTCTATTGCGGGCCCGAAGGTGTTGGAGCACATGGTCGACTGCGTTTTATATTTCGAGGGTGAGGCGCACATGAGCTATCGCCTGGAGCTGATCCCGGTAAAGAGCATCAGCGAAGCGATAGCCGCTGTGCTGCCGAGGCACAAATGATGAAATTCGTTGAGAATCAAACCTCCCGGTTTGCGCCGACATAGTTATAATAGGCGAAAAATATTGCAAAAATATTACAAAACGGCATCAAAAGTCTGGGATCAATGCGCTTTTATGCCGGATAATCCGTATGTTGATCCCAGATTATCCGGTCATGCCGACCTTTCGGTGCTGCATCTGGGGGGAACAGGCTGCTGCTTGCGCCTTATCTGAAAAGGAGCAGCTTTTCACAGCAGCTGGAAGACAGGGGATTTGATATCAGGTTTGCCGATATAGAGCAGTCAGCCCTATACCCCAATGACGCGCAGATGAACGTGTGCATCCTCGGAGATAAAGTCATATATAATCCCAAAACGGTACCTGATACAATAGTGAAATGTTTGACAACCGGCGATAGGGCAGTACAAATTAGCAGCAGGCAGGGGGTACAGCCGCTGCTCAGTGTGCGTTGTAAGTGATAACGCGATAATAACAGCAGACGAGGGGATATGCCGCAGCGCGGAGGCGCACGGGGTCGATGTACTGAAGATCCGGCCGGGATATATTGATCTGCCGGGCTTTGATTATGGATTCATAGGCGGGCAAGCTTCAAAATTTCAGACACAAAGCTTGCTTTCACTGGAGGGCTGGACAGCCATCCGGACGCAGAGCAAATGATCGGGTTCGCAAGTTTACATAATGTAGATATAGTTTACATAACTGATAAACCGGCCTTTGATATCGGCGGCGCGATACCGATAACTGAGGCAAGTAAATGAGCCTGGCTTAAACGTCAGGCTCATTTATTATTCTTCAATTTCTTCTTTTGTTTTTCTGCCGATGGGGTTTGCCATTGCTGCTTCGTGAAGCGCGGCATTGTCCAGATGGGTGTATATCTGCGTTGTGTTCAGATTGCTGTGACCGAGGACTTCCTGGAGCGCGCGGGTGTCAACGCCGTTTTTCAGCATGAGCGTGGCGGCTGTGTGGCGCAGCTTATGAGGAGAATAGCGGCTGGCATCAAGCCCGGCCTGCAGCAGCTTTTTATCAACCATTTTCTGTACGCCGCGGACACTTATACGGCGGTTGTCGCGGCTGATGAACAGCGTTTTTGTCCTCAGGCGGGAGCTTTTCTCCATTGCGGACAGCAAGATAATCATCAATCGCTTCACGGCAGCCGTCAGCAAAAATACGACACGTTCCTTGTTGCCCTTGCCTAGGACACGCAGATGATCCTCATATATATCCGTGGTGTTCAGCGAAACGAGCTCAGAAACCCGCAGGCCGCATGACAGGAACAGCATCAGGATGCAGTAGTCACGGTACTCAAACGGCCCGTCATGCGGCAAGCAGCCGCTCGCACTCCGATTCCTCAAGGTACTTCGGCAGAGACGCCTGGCGTTTCGGCATATCCAGCTCCTGACACACGTTGTAATCAGCAGGTGCCGCTTGGCGGTGAGGTAGCTGAAGAACGATTTGACCGACGATGTGCGGCGGCAGCGGCTGGCGGCTGAGAGCGCGTTAGGCGTATCCTCAAGCTCCGGGGAAAACGACTGATAGCGGTACAGCTCTCAATGCGTATCGACTTTATAAAGTCGATATCAATATGGTTATGTCTATCTCGTTGAACGGAAGTTCTCGCGGGACAAGATGTCTCCGCCGCTTCAGATAACGAAAAGAATTTTCAGATCTAAATAATATCCCGCGATGGTTTTGTCTGAGTGTCCCCTGACAGTCGAGTGATATTCCAGAAACTCCATAAGAATATCTGGAATGTCGTTTATCTGGTCGAGATTCATGTTATGTCTCCTGAGTTCCGTGCTGAAGTTCGTTTAATTTATATTATGCGAACTTCAGCAGGGAATTAATAAAGACCGAAGCCGGTCTCCTATCTGCTCTTTTATTTTACCCTATCTGCCCGGGACTGTCAACATAATTATTCCGATAAAAACTGCTGGCCAATTTTGACCAGCAGTTTTTATTATTTTCCGCTTTTATATTTAAGCGTTGTTATGAGCGACTCACTTGTCACACGTATCGTGTTGAGGATCGTTGCAACAGCCGCGACAAAATCTATAAATATTGCAAACCACAGATTGCAGTACCCTACAATACTCAGGAATATCAGCAAGGCTTTCACGATGAACGCAAACAGCGCATTTTCGATCGCTATCTCGCGCACGCGAACCGCGACCTGTCTTGCAAACGGGATATTGTTGATATACTCGTGATCAACGATCGTCGGCATACTTGCTCTTCTTCCTACGCGCATATCTATGGACGCCGGGCTGTGGCACTCGATGCCGCTTGCGTAAACAAATATAACTTTTGTTTTTGCTTTAGACGAAATATCACTTATCAGCTCGAGACGCTTGTCTCCGCTGCACTGTGGGTACATCTCGTTGAAGTTCATCAGCTCCGCGAACTGCTGCCCTGCTTCCTTGCTGTCGTCCGTCAGGAGAATGCATCTCGAAATGCCGACGGCCTTCATTTCCGGAACGGGTTCTCGGTCTCGTCATTGACATCGGACGAGATCACTACTTTGCCCATGACCTTGCCCGCAACGACCATATAAAAACCTGACCGATAGCTGTGTTGTCCTCCGGCAGCTGCACTCTCTGCTGGCCAGAAAATCCTTCTCGGCAAAGACAACATCAATGCCGTCAATAGACAGCTCCACGCCGTATCCCGGGATATCACGGAAGTCCTTAATTACGTCAAGATGATATTCCTGATCGTAAGCGGCGGCAATAGCCTTGGCAACGGGCTGCTCGGAATAATACACCGCATGAGCGACGAAGTTCATAAAGGTGGCGGAATCGAGCACATCTGAATACATTGCAATGATGCGCGGACATTCGTCGGCGAAGATACCGGCCTTGTCAAATATGGCAATATTGGCGTCCGCCATGCCTTCAAGATCCTTTGCGCTGTTGAACACAACTCCCTGCTGGGCGCTGTAGCACAGGCCAACGATACCGGAGAGCGGAATGGAGACAATAATGGACATCGGCGTTGCGATCAGGATGATCATCAGCGCGCGGTGGACAGACACGATATAGCTGTAATTTGTAAATATCGGCAGAGCTATGGCGTAGGCCAGCGCGAAAACACCGCAACTTTAAGCACAGAACCGGAGCTGCCGAGCATGACCTCATGGATGTTAAGAGACGCTGCGTTCTTATCCTCAACGGCGGCCTTGACCTTCGCGGTGACTTCTTCGTCCTGATATGCCAGCAGTTCAAGTGCGGCCTTCTCGGTATGGTCCTTTGCGTAATTGAGGAGGAGCTGACCTATCTGATAAAAGCAGAACAACCGCAGCACCCTCTATTGCAAAGCCAATAAAGAAAGCTATGACCGACACAACAACTACTACGACTGAGGTGGCGAGATACCTGCCGTTTTCGACGTCCGAAACGGCTTCCACGACTATATCGTACCCGGCAGCAGCGGCGGCGGCAAAGAACAAGCAGAATTATGCCGACAAAATCAGGCATGCTTATGATAAGAGAAACGGCAAAAATCACCGTGGCCAATACAAGTCTGATGACCAAAGTATTCCCGCGTGAGTTGAGAGAACTGAGCGCACTGACAGCCTTTGAAGGCTCTTTTGCCGCTGTATGCCTGCTTTTGACATGTTTCTGGCTCATCTTGCCACCTCCTGTAGTTTATGTGTCTGTATACAGTATAGCCCTATCAGGCCTTTCCGTCACAGCCGAGCACGTCGACGATCTTGTGCTTGACCATTTCCTTAATGGCGGCGCGGCCAGGAGCGAGGTACTGCCTGGGATCGAAGTGATCCGGATGCTCATTGAAGTACTTACGGATGCTTGCGGTCATTGCAAGGCGAAGGTCGGAGTCAATGTTGATTTTGCAGACAGCCATGCTGGCAGCCCTGCGGAGCTGATCCTCGGGGACACCGATCGCGCCAGGCATGTTGCCGCCGTTCTCGTTTATTATGCGCACAAATTCCTGAGGCACGGAGGAAGAGCCGTGCAGAACTATCGGGAAGCCGGGCAGACGCTTCTCAACATCCTCAAGAATGTCAAAGCGGAGCTGGGGCTTCGTGCCGGGCTTGAACTTGTATGCGCCATGGGAGGTACCGATAGCGATAGCCAAAGAGTCGCAGCCGGTGCGCTCAACAAATTCCTGAACGTCCTCAGGTCTGGTATAAGAGCTGTCCTCATGGGAAACCTTAACCTCGTCCTCTATTCCTGCGAGGGTACCGAGCTCAGCCTCAACGACGACGCCGTGGTCATGTGCATATTCAACAACCTGCTTGGTCAGAGCAATATTCTCCTCGAAGGGCTTGGAAGCGTCTATCATAACGGAGGAAAATCCGCCGTCAATGCAGGACTTGCACAGCTCAAAGCTGTCGCCGTGGTCAAGATGCAGTGCGATGGGAAGCCCGGTCTCGATGATCGCGGCCTCGACCAGCTTCATAAGGTAAGTATGATTTGCATATTTACGTGCGCCCTTGGAGACCTGAAGAATAAGCGGAGCGTTGAGCTCTCTGCGGCGGCTTCGGTTATCCCCTGCACGATTTCCATATTATTGACATTGAAAGCACCGATGGCATATCCCCCGTCGTATGCTTTCTTGAACATCTCAGTAGTAGTTACCAGTGGCATAATTTTTCATATCTCCTTCTCGATTTGCTAATTTTGTACAAAAAGCACATTTACAAATCCGCATTAATATTATATCCTCAAAAAGCTTATAATCAATACTCAGTTTTTACAAAACG
>VOFG01001522.1_pt1 | contig 37053 bp, 60 predicted proteins | sample 5384171 | NCBI WGS metagenome assembly VOFG01 (sample SAMN12384726, study PRJNA508395) | human gut metagenome | isolation source: healthy gut F | host: Homo sapiens
CATTTTCGTTCAGTTACGTATTGCTCGTATACAGGCAAAGGTCGACAAGCACCCTCATGCCCAGGGCGCTTTTTCCCACCTCACCAGTGAATTAAGCGCTGGTCCAGAATCCTGGGAATAACCAGGACATGTCTATTTTGAAACACTCTGCTCTAGGACCGTAAATTGCAGGGGAAGGAGGCATTGGATAAGGCGCTTCTTTCTGGTTCATTTCAGTTTTTTGTGGAATACAGGCAGGCCCAGGTTCTTCAGTTACGCAGGAATGTTCTAGAACATGCGCGTGGAGACGAGAGACCACGATCCGCCATCGATCTGGGAATTCCATCACTTTCCATGACCGGAACATATCCGTATCCTGACGGAATCAATTCCCTGTTGCGTTCCGCAGCCAAATCATTCTCTGCGGCAGGCAAAGGTAACAGGATGAAGAACGTTCCACAATGTCAAAAGTGGGCCTCGTTCCTTCAGGGCAGTTACCGCCAAGAAAAACCGGTCGGCATGGACGGCCCTCCTTCCCAAAATCAACAGAGACATTAAAAAAAATCGCCTGCAAAGGCGGACAGGTTCAGGCTTTCAGCGGCGGCGGGAGCCATCGGGGGCCGCCAGCCCGCTTGAACTCAGGGATGCCGTAGCCGGTTCCGGGCCTGCAAGCCAAAAGCGCGTTGAGAATGTCTGTATCCATTAATGGTAAGCAATCATAGAAGCAATGTCAGTGAATGTACCCTTCGCCGCGTTCGTCCAGATACTGGTTGGTCTATTTCAGGAAATTAAAACTGAACTAGGTTTGGTTCTGTAGCTGAGGGCAGGCTTTGTCTCTTTTCATGATGGGAGAGAACACTCTTTCAGTTGTCATAAATGGCAAAACTCCCATGGAGGTAAACAAGTGTGCCGTCTGGGAGGGAGTCATTAAAATTGCCCCCCCGTTGGTACGTGAGGTGGTATTTGGGGAAGTGTTTGTGGCTGAAAGAAATGACATTGTCCAGTTAATTCCTGTTGTTCCTCCATAAATGGCAGTGCTGAGGAAAACTGTTCTGGCGTGGGCTCGAGCGTAACAAGATCAGGACTTTCTGCATTGAGCCCACTGGCAGAGCCATGATATAATGAGCGTTACAAGTAATTTCTTTATGCGGACAGCTTATAGCCGGATGACTATCGCTGTCCAACTTTCTAAAAAGGTATGCCAGAAGATAAATGGGAGGCTGAGTAATGGAAAAATAAAACCATTCAGTTAAAATGTTTGTTGAGGAAGTTGTTGACATTTAACAACAATTGTCTCATTATTGTTTCCATGGATGATCGATCCGCCCACATAAAGAGGCCAATTTTCAGTAATTTTCTATATAAATATTTTGATAGGCAAGGAGATTCGTTTAGTCAATAAGGCTTTACATTATTTCCTGGGCTTAAGATATTTGGGCAGGGTAGTGTTCCTTTAGGTGCAATCTGGGCAGGAATATAACACCGCCGCGAAGATGTCGGACATTGCAATAGGTTCTTCCGCGGCAGAGGCTCATACCGATCATGCGTTTTCAATCGCCATTTTGGTTTCCTCCGGCGTCGAGCGGGCCACGTCCACCGAGGTCGGCATAGGCGGGGAGACCACCTTGGCGCCTGATCGCCGTCCTGGCCCCATTTGGCGACGAGGGATGCGGGAACAGTAAATTCAAGTCATCATCATCTTCTCTGTGGATTAGCAGGATTAGGCGTACGCCAGTAATGAGTTGATTGGTGCTTTACGGCCGCCCAGTGTTTTCAGGGCGGAGGTTACCAGGAGGCGCGGGCCTTGGCCGCCATGATAAGCAAAAGTCAAGGAATTGCCACCTTCCACATGACGCAGTCGGACAGGGCTTTGGCTCACCCAGCGGTGTTCGCTGGACGTTGGTGTTGTCCACTTCCAAATGTCGATTTGGGCTTCCCTGTTTCAGGCAGTAATTGTTGACATGGTGGTGAGTTCCCTTTCCGGAATTTTTCCACTTCCTGAAAGGTGGGCCCAGGCTCATTGGTCAGTGTTGCCCAGGTCGATTACCTTTGAATGGTGGACAATTCACGAAAGATGAAGCTGGGTGTTGCGGGCGATGGGCGGAAGTCCGTCGGCAGAGTTCGTGTGCAGGGACGTGCGACGGCCAGGGGCCTCAATACGGTGACGTTGTTGGACGGGATTATATTTCATGGGGATAAGTCTGGAGTGCGTGCGAACCAGGATTGAACTTCTTGATGAGTTTGGCCCACGCGGGCAGCGCATTTCATTGCTGATGTTCTTGCTGGGGCTAGAGAAAGAAGAAGGAAAGGCAGCATGAAGGCACGATAATGTCAATGCCATGATCTGGTGGACATATTTAAGCCGTCCACTTGGTGTGATCCTTGGCAGGGATGGAAATGGAGTTAAACTGGGCATGTACTTGGAGGGGTGAACTCAAAGATGTCCCCATGGAGGGATCAGGCAGGTAAAATGGGTGTTGCACTTATTCCTTGAATATTGGATCAGCTGGTCCAACGTACAGCCTGTTCTGATTATGAAAATAGCATAAATTATAGTCATGGAAACGGACACATTTTATTTGAGTACCTTGAAGAGGTTTCCATGTGGGTGAGTCCACAGCCACGCCAGCGCACCCGCGTCACCCACCCGCGCGGGGGTGGTCAGATCGCCAAGTCAAAACAGTGATTGGTTAAGCATACGGTCCGCGGAGGTTGGGGGCCACACCGACTGTGGTCAGGTGGGAGCAGTCGTCGTACGCGCTTTCCAGTGGGTGGGCGGCACGGGGAATTGTTCATTGGTCATCCAGGTTTCAGGATAGGAGGCGGATGCAAATCAGATATTTATATTAGAGATAGGTTGGTTAGGGCCGATTTTGTTTTGAATAACTTCAACAAATTGTAGCAGTTAAACGTGGATGAAGATGTCCCGCCGGCCATCATGCTTCCACATAGTCGGCCGGATAACCAACCAAGGGCCACATCATGTCGGTCGTTCTGAGGCCACAGAAGCAGGGGACGATTTCCGGATACGGCGCAGCCGCTTTCACGGCCGTCTTCGAGTTTGGAAGCCTGACGGATAACCACACGCGACCGCCGGCGCGCAGGAAGTCGCCGGGAGAAGTCCGCGCGGGCCTTGTGCTGGCGAAACGGCCCCATGTTGGCGAAAGAGACCATCAGCCGTGCCCGCTTTTCCTCCGCAGGCGTCAGCGCGCGCGAGCAGGGATTCAGACGTTTCGCCAGGCGGCGCTTCGGCAGGAGCTTCCATTTCCAGAAGGTTTCGCGCCGCACTTGCGAGTCAGCCCGGCCACCAGGGCGCGTGATGAGACAGGTGGAGCCTTCTCCGGCGGCCGCTTTGCGGGCGGATCACGCATCATTTCCCACTTCCGAGCTGGATAATCCGCATTCTTGCGGCAAGCGTGCTTGCCAATGGGCGGAGCAGCAGGAGCAACTTCCGTCGCCTCCAGTTTCTTCTTGCGGTTTGACCAGCTGGCGTTGGTGACTGCCCACGCTGGACTACCGGCGCTGGTCAAGTTCGCGCCGCGTACAAGCGGCGGTGGCGTTACTATCTGTCACTGCCGGCTTTGAGAGCGCGTGACGATGCCGCTTCTTCGCTTTTTCGATGCCCTGGAAAGTCGCAATATCTTCCGGGAGGCTTCATCCGTCAGGTTTTCCAGGTACCAGGAGCGCCTGGCGAGTCCGGCTGACCTTGATGAGATTGCATTCGCCCAGCAGATGAGCGAGGCAGTTGCGGGCAATGCGGCGGGAGTGATCAGCATGCGCACGGCGCGTCAAGGCAAGAACACTGTCCACGCCGCCCTTGATGGCGGAGGAGAATGCCCGCAGGCGGAGACGCGCGCAGCGGAGTTGACGAGGGATCCACCTTGGAGAGGTCCAGAAGGAGGTGCGGGCATGGACGCCTGACCGCTTTGCGACACGCTAGCTGACGATGATGGCCCGAGAGTTCGCTTTGCAGGCGCCGGATTTTGGCGATTTTCCGCGGGAACAGGTTGGCGCCGATGGAGACCGTAAAGCATGTGCGCCGCAGTTTCATCCACGGAGAGGCCGCGTTCCTCCCCCAGCAGCGGTGATAGGCCACGGCAGTGGGGACAGCATGGCGCCCACTTCTTTCAAAAGCGGAAGCGCCGGAATCCGCGTAAGGCAGCCCGCTGACGCCGATGGTCACTGGAAGCCGGGAGCGTTGGCGACGGCCCAGTGCAATGACCCATCTGGTCATAGTAAGCGCAGTGGCACTAAAAGAGAGACTTTTATCACAACTTTCCCAGAGGTCTGGAACGCCGCACCCCTGAGATCCGCCAAATGCGGCGCCGGCGGCCTGCGGTGTTCGGGGAACATGGAGAGGGTTCCCGGGCGCGGGGCAGGAGTGACATACAGGAAGCCACCGTCCAGCCCGGACGCCCGCGCCAGAGAGCCAATATCGGTCGCTGCTTGTGCCGAGTTTCAGGCGCATTTGCAGTTGAGAGCTGGATATTTTACAGGCCGCGTTTCAGATGCTTTAGAAATATGGAAGCGTTCTGGGGCTTTTCCGCCGCCAGCCAGCGCGTTCCCGCGGCGGTACCGTTTTACCGGGAATGTTCATCCATTTATTGTTATAGATGGGATGCAGGGTAATCCCTCCACAAGCTTGGTAAAAAGCTTCTTGTCAAAATCAGCCCCTTTGGGGCAGCGACTGCTGCCTCGCGCCGTTCGGCGTATGTGGCTAGTGCAGATTCTCGAAATCAATTTTCGGAGCCGTTGTTTTTTTCCCTGTTGCATGGCGAAGTCAATGGGTAAGGCCTAATATGTTTGGTTTTTAACTAATACAAACCAGGCCAAGTTTAAGCCGCAACATTATTTTAGAAATCAAAATTAGCAAAGTCAGCGAGAAAAATCGTCCTTACTGCAAATGCCAAATTGCTTCATATGAGCAAACTTGCAAAAACGATGTCCATGGCGTAAATACGGGAATAAGCATGCCCCCTTCCACTACCGTCAAACTCCCTCCCCAGCTGGTCAGGCGGCTCCGAACTTTCGGCGCCGCCTCCAGAACGAGGTGAAGATGCTGGAAGCCGTATGCCTTGCAGGCATTGCCGTCATTCTTTCCTACGCGCGCTCCTGTACCTTTCCGACAGATTGGGAGACGCCTCCCGCCGTCGGCTGGCTCCTGTTTTTCATCGCCGTGTCCGGCCTGGCGGTGTTTATTCCCTGGTGGAGTTTCCGGTGGGTGTGGCAGAGGCGCACGGAAGCCCAGCTGGCGCGGCTGATTTGGGACGGACGCGGCCTGGGGGATCGTCTTCTGGGCGTCATCGAACTGGATTCAGAAAGCACGGCCGCCAATACGGTTCGAAAGCTGAAAGAGGCGGCCATGGAGCAGGTGGCCCGCGAAGTGTCCGCCCGGGACCTGACGGCGAACATCCCCGGCCCAGCCACAGAAAGCTGTTCGTCCTGCTGACGGTTCTCGCCGCATGCACGGCGGCCGTATGCAGTAAGCCCGGAAGCGGCAGGGAATGCCCTGAAACGCTGGGTCCGCCCGTTCAATCCTCGGAACGCTATACATTCACCCAGCTGGCCCCCCAACCCCGGATTCCCTGGTCATTCCTATGGGGAGAGAGCTGCCTGTATGAAATCCGGCTGGCGGAGGGAACCAAAACCCGCCCGCAGACGGCAGAGTATTTTTCCGCAACAGGGTGAGCCAGCAAGCGCCTCTTGCGGACGGCGCATACAAGATCCACATCCCCCATGCAACAGGCGGACAGCCTGGAGTTCTTTGGGGGATGCCGTGCGACGGCTGAACATCATCCCGAAGGCGCCCTTCCTGCTGGGGCCGAAGCCGGCGTAGCCTATCCTGCCTATATGGCGCGCGCCAACGGCAGGGAAGCCATGAGAGCAGGAGTTATTTCCGCCCCGGAAGGCTCTACGCTGACGTTGAAGGTGTCCGCCTCCCAGCATCTGCAGTCTGCGGAGGACGCGCAGGGCCATCCGCTCCAGGTGGAAGGAAGCAACGTCATCATTCCGAACATCCTTTGGAAAAAGAGCCCAGGAAATAGAGCTTGACTGGATGGACAGCGACGGGCTGGCTGCTTCCCGGCCCGTGAAGATACAACTGGAACCCATTGAAGGACAAACAGCCTTCCATTTACCTGAGAGGCGGCGAAAACGACCGCTACGTACTGGAGGATACCAGCATTGAGCTGGAGGTAGAAGCGGCGGACGATTTCGGCCTCCGGGAAATGGGGGTGGGAATGGCAGGGTGAAAAATCCTTTTACGACGGCAATGAGGATGAAAACGGAGCCTCAGCTCCAAAACCGGCCGGTGCGGACAAACCGGCGCCCGGCCTCCGCGGGGAGAAAGTGCTGGCGGACGGACAGCCCACGCAGACCGGGCTGAAAGGAACATTCCTGTTCAGGCCAGGGCGCTGAAGCTATCTCCCCAGCGCGTCGTCATCCGCGGGTTTACGCAGGATTACAAACCGGGAGGCAAACGCGTTTATTCGGAACCCATGATTATTTTCGTCCTTTCCAAGTCCGAGCACGCCCAGATGATTCGCAATGAACTGGAACGCATCACCAGCGATCTGGAAGGCATGATCCGCCGCATGGACGCCATGGCGGACGAAGCAAAACGGCTGAAAAAGGAATGGAAAACGGCAAATTGAAAGATGCGGAGTCCCAGGAACGCCTGCACGCCCTGGCCGATGAAGAGCAGGCCAACAGGCGCGAGTTGGGAGACTTGCTCAACCGCTCGGAAAGCCTAGTTTAAGGAAGCCTCCCGCAATTCCCAGATAGACCCGGCCGGCATGAAGGAATTCATGAAAGGAATTTCCATGCTCAAACCCATTCCCGACGGGTCCATGAAGATGGCCCAAGAAGCTCTTCCGGGATTCCGCCTCCGAGAGCCGCTCTGAGCAGGAAAGCAGGAAGGACCTGGACGACGGGGAGACCCCATTCCGAAGCCACACAGGCGCTGAAAGACACCATGAACCAGCTCTCCAAGTCCGCGCAGGACATGGAGGCCAGCACATTCGTGGCACGGCTCAGACAGGCCGCATCCAAGGAGGATTCCATCGCCCATGCGCTGGCCGGTCAGATCAACACCATTGCGGGCATGACCATGGAGGAGCTTGACCCTTCCACCAGGCGTGAAATGGAAACCATCGCCACCCTTCAAAATGCCTCCACGCAGGACATAGGCTGGATTCTGGAAGACCCTCAGCTATTACAAGTCACGCACCGGGGAGCGCATTTACAGCGACCTGTACAACCAGATGAACGCTTTCTCCCTCCGGGAGAAGCTGGACCTGGTGCACGGCAATATCCTGAACGCAATCACAGCCCGCTCCATTGACGAGTCCCGCCTGTATGCCTCCACTCTGCGCCATTGGGCCAAATTGATAGACGACTATAAGAAGAGCCGCCGCGGCGGCGGGGGAGGAGGAGGCGGCGGGGAGGCAGCCAGTCCTCCATTTCCGACGCCGAGTTTGAATTCATGCTGAAACTCATCCGCATGATCCAACAGGAACAGGATATCCGCATGCGCACCCGCGCCGCCGAACAGGAACACCGAAAAAACTTCCCCTGCCCCATGAATACCGCCAATTTTCCAGCCATGATTCTGGCGCTTTCCCTGCCCTGCGCCGCCGCTCCGGCTCCCGCTCCGGAATATTCCGCCAAGCACAGGAAACGGCATCCAAACTGGCAGTACAACAGGACGAGCTCCAGGCGGACACTTCCGACCTTATCCTGGGGGAGAAACCAATGAGGAGGTAGTGGACCTGCTGAAAAAATGCCGCCATGCCATGAATGACGCCGTGGACCTGCTGGAAGTTTACAATACCGGAGGCCAGACGCTGGCCGCGCAGTCGGATGTGATTGAATTGATTTACCAGGCAGCCAAGGCCAAGATGACCCGGGGCCGACGGCCGGCCCAAGCCGGGAGGAAGAGCTCTTATGGACATGCTGCGCCAGCTGCTCGGCATGGATAGCGACTCCCAGTCCGCGGAACAGCAGGAAGGGAATGGGAAAGGGCAGGAAGGTTCCCAGAGAGGCAGCGGCAACAATCCCGGACGCGGGCGAATGGAAAATCCAATATGGCCTCCTCCCAGGATAAAGGCGTTTCCAATCCGGACACGGCTGCGGAAACGCGTTCCGTTCCCAAATCCACCGGCATGTCCGCAGACGACATGCCTTCCGAATTCCGCAAGGCGCTGGACGCCTACAACAAGACTTTGCAGAAGTGAGACGCATCTCCGGACAGCCTTTTCACGCATGAACAGCAACTTCCCGTTTCCATGAAAAATCCCCGCCTCCTGCTTACCGCTTTCTTGACCTGCTGCATGACGGCCGCACCGCAAAACGCAGCGGCCCAATCCCCATGAGAACGTCTTCTTCCGTGCCGCCCCAGGTGGAACTGATGTATGTGAAGGGGCTACGCTATCTTCAGAATGCCCAGAAAACGGATGGAACCTATGATGGAACTTACGGGAGGGAGCCTGGCATCATCGGTTTTGCCTTATGTCCGTGCTGGCTCACGGAGACGATCCGAACGCGGGGCCGTACGCCACCATGGTGCGCCGCTGCGTAGATTACATCCTGTCCAGGCAGAACAAGGTATCCGGCTACATTGGGGATTCCATGTACAACCACGGCTTCGCCACTCGCCCTGGCGGAAGCCTACGGCATGGTGCGGGACGATCGCATAGGCCCCGCTCTCCGCAAGGCCGTGGCCCTGACACTGACCGCCCAGAAAAAAAAAACGGGAGGCTGGCGCTATTCCCCGGAATCCACGGACGCGGACAGCACGGTGACCGGCTGCCAGATCGTCTCCCCTGTTCGCGGCGCGCAATGCGGGCATTCCGTGCCGGATGAGGCCTTTGAACGCGGCCTCAAGTATATGGCTTCCTGCCGCGACAAGAAAGGCGCCTACGGCTACACCGGGCCGGCGGGTCCCCGCGTCACCCTCACGGCCATCGGTTCCTTGACGCTGTCCCTGGCGCGCCTTAAAACGGACCCGTCCTTCAAGGATTCCCTGGCCTACCTGAAAAAGCACCTGAACTACCGGGATTCCACTTATCCGTTTTATTTTGAATATTACATGTCACAGGCCCTGTTCCATGCGGACCAGGAAGTGTGGAAGGAATGGAATTACAAAAATATGCGCTATCTGGGAGCCTCCCAGGCGCCCAACGGGTCCTGGCTTTCCGATCATTCCGCGGCATATTCCACTTCCGCCGCCCTGCTCTCCCTCGCGCTTAATTATAGATTTCTACCCATCTATGAACAATAGAATCCGCCTTTCCCTGATGCTGGCCCCGGCCTGCCTGCTGACCGCCTGGGCCAATTCCGTCATCGACGTGGTTACGGATAACAATTACCGCCTCCGCGGGGAAATCATTTCTTACGGAAAACAGGGCATCGTCATCAAGCACCCGGCCATGCGCCAGAACGCCGTCATTCTCCCGTCGGGAATCCGCGCTCTCTACTTTACGGAACCGCCTCTCCGGATCTTCGCGCCCGGGACAAAATTTTCATGGCTGCGGGGGCACAGGGACATCATCCCGTGCAATATCATTTCCATCACACAGGACAAAGTGCAGTACCGGGACATACTGGGCCATGAACGTTCCGTTCCCCGCAGCCAGGTGGCCGGGTTCCGGCTGAATACGCTGCAGGAAAGGGCTTCTGGCAGGAACCGCTGATTTTTGACAACAGCTGGGTTTATTCCGGCAACCGGGAGGAAGACTACCGCACCCAGGCGGGGAGAAAACTGATGAATGCCCTGAAGCCGAAAAAATCCAGGGAGACAAGTACCAGTACCGGCTGGGCAACAATGATTACCCCACCTGGATACCCCCTGTACAAGAATATCGGCTTGGATCCTTCCTCCTTTACCTTTCGCACCACCATCACCATGAACGGCAATAATGACCGCTCCGGCATTGTCTTCTGTTTCGGGGAATGAAAAATATTCCTTTCCGGTCCAATTCCGGCAGCAACCTGAACAGGCTCATGCTCAGCATCTCGCCCGGAAAATGCACCCTGCTCCGGGAACAGAAAGTCCGGCATCCTCGTGCTGGGGGAAGCGGCCATTCCGGCCCCCATTCTGACGGAGGGCGTGGATATTCAATTGACAGCCTCCCGCCAGGGTGGAAACAAGCAGGTTTACGAGCTGTTGATAGGAGATCTGCCGCCCAGACTGATAACAGACCCCAGCCCGCCGGAACAGCCATTACAGGAGACGCCTTCGGCCTCCAGATGGAAGGGCACGTGTCCCTGACCATCAGCAACTGCCCTTTCCTCCATCACCCTGAGCGCCAAATCCGTGGCCAAAAACGGGAATGCAGAGACAGACCTTGTCCTGACAAAGGAAGAAGACGCCATTCCGGGTTCCGTCAGCGGTTGATAGCAAAAACCGGAACGCTGACGCTTTCCACGGACAAGGATTATCCGGGCATTCCCCGTGATCTTTCCATCCCGTCCAAGTACCTGGATACCGTCTTTTTTGCGGAACAGAACAGGAAAGACGACTCCCCCCCCAGCCCGCCACAGCCTCCAGATGAAGGACGGTTCCCGCCTGCACGGAGATATTCTGAGCATGGATTCCCTGAATATCATCCTGCGGCATCCGGCAGACTCGGACAGATTTCCTGCCGCTGAAAAACATCACCCGCGTGGAATTCCTGAATCCCGCCCAGCCATCCCGTTCCACTCCCTGATTGCCCCGCCATGAAACAGAAAGCAATGACGCTTTTCCTGTGCGCCTGCGCCCCTGCCGACCGCCCTCCCTTCTGCCCCATGCTCGTGCGGAAGGGGTCATTAACGCTTAAATCCGGGGAAAAACTGCCGGGCAGCATGGATACGATGAACCGCCCTTACCTAAAGGTCCGTTCCAGCATTCTTTCCAAACCCGTGGATGTCCATATGGGGGCTTGACGAGCTGGTCTCTTCCCGTCCGCTGGAAATACCGGAACAGTTTTCATCATCAGGCTGGCCAATGGGGACGAGGTTGGCACCCTGAAGGCGCTGGATGCGGAAAATCTTCAACTCAAACCGCTTGGGGCGGTCTGCTTCCAGGTGGACCGCAAATATGTGCGCCACATCGGGTTGACTCACAGAAAGCCTACCTGCGCAACGCTACGGAATCCCTGCAGGGCTGGGAGTCTTCAGCCAAAAGCACGCTGCCCGAATGCCGCAACGGATACTGGCTCATGCGCGGCTCCAATAATACGGAACTGCAAACTTCCTTCCCCATGCCACCCCGCCTCCATGTGCAGTTCTCCCTTTACCATACCAATACGTTCCGGATTAATCTTGCCCTCTGGAAGGATTCCGAATCCGGAAACAGCATCAACCTGGATCTCTCCTGGAAAAAGCGGAACTTTCCAAGAACAGTTCCGGCCAGTACCGAACGCTTGGCAGGGTGAAAAGGAACACGGAGCGGAACTGGTATGCCGACAAGAGCGTCAAGCGTTCCGACGTTCATTTTACGCCGATCCGGAAAAGGGCAATTATTACCTGTACGTCAACGGTGAACAGGTAGCCTGGTGGGGAGGAAGTCAAAGAGATGGACACTATCTTTGAAAACGAGAGCGGAGACGATGAAGGGGAAGATGGAGAAAGCGCCGGGAAACACGAATTCAAACCGGGAAACACTCTTGCCCTGGGAGGTTATGACAGCTTGAACATGGCCGTGTTCCATTTGAATGTATTTGACTGGAATGGAGCCATTCCCCCATCTGGAGGAGGAGCTGGACATCATTTCCCGTTACGACCCGGCCGCCCCCAGAGACAAGGGCTCTGCTGGTAAACGGAGACGTGCTCAGAGGAACCATTTCCCTTCAGGAGGAAGGCTCCATCCGCATCAAGTCCGACCATTATGACGTCACCATTCCCACCGTCAGGGTACGCGCACTGAACCAAAAAAGGCCATGAAGAGAAAGACCTTCCGGAAGACAGCTCAGACACCCGCGTTTTCCTGACGGACCAGAGCGTCCTTTCCCTGGCCCTGGAAACTATCCGGAACGGGTTCATGGAAGGGCGCTCCTCCGCAGTCGGCAAGGTCCGGATTCCGCTCCAATCCGTCAGAAAGGTCCAGTTCAACCTGCAAAACCCGGAGCTGAGGAAGCAGAGGGAAACGCCGTTCCGGTACAAATAAAGGCTCTCCACCAGGCCGTCCTTTTCCGGAGAAAGCCGGCTCGGGAAAGCCAGAAGAAGCATCCGTTACCGCTCCTCCATTTCCTCCGCGCGCCGTACGGCGCTTTCACCGCCTGAATCCAGGCATTGCGGAAGCCGCATTCATCCAGCGCATTCAGGGCGGCAATCGTGGTCCCTCCGGGAAGTGACCTCATCCTGAGCGCCATGGGATGCTTCCCGGTCCGTTCCAGCATCAGGGAAGCCCCCCGCATGGTTTCTGCAGCCAGTCCCAAAGCGGTTTTCCTGGACAATCCCATGGCTACCCCTGCGTCTGCAAGCGCATCCAGAGCCGTAAACATGTAGGCAGGGGGCCGCAACCGGAAATGGCGGAAACGGCATTCATCCCGGATTCCGCCACCTTGTAAACGGAGCCGCAGCCGGAAAGCAGCTTCCCGGGCCGCCTCTTCATCTTCATCTTTTACGCCGTTTCCCGTACTGTAGGCGATGACGCCGGCCAAAACCATGCACGGGTGTTGGGCATGGCGCGTATAATGCGCGTTCCGTCGCTGGCGCAGGCTTCCATATCATCCAGGGAAACGGCGGCAGCGATAGAAATCAGAAGGGGAAGCTCCGCCCCCGTTCGGAAAGAGGAAATGAGCGGAAGAACGCCGTGCGGCTTCACGGCCAGAATCAGGACTTCCACGGCGTCCGCCGCATCCGCCTCCGAGGCAGCTTCATGAACTCCGGGGTATTCCTCCTGCAGGGCCTGCACGTTTTCATGATGATGATCGTACACCCAAACTTCCTCCGGAACCGCTGCTCCGGCTTTCAGCATGCCCCGCAACAGGGCGCCTCCCATTTTCCAAGTCCGATGATACCTGTTTTCATGGTTGATGATTTTTTCCAGTCAACATATTAGCGATTTATAGAAAAATGGAAATGCCAATTAAGGCCCATGGCTATGGACGAGAATGCCCCATTTCCGCGTTTGTTCCTCCGGCCCTGTTATCAACGTCTCTGGCTGGACATGCGGTTGGGATTTTGCGTACTGGGCCGCGTTGCAGAAACAGCCCTCAATATGGTCGTTGACAAACCCGGTTGCCTGGAAAACGCATAACAGATCGTCGGACCGAAAAACCTGAATCCCCGCCTTTTCATGTCCCTGCTCATGGCTTCCGACTCCGGAGAAACAGCGGGAATCTGAGCCAGAGCGCTGAAATGGTTAACAACGGGCTGATGATTGGGGAAAACGACAAGACGTACCGGTAAAAACTGCCGAATTTTCCTGAACGGCCATAAACAGTTTCGCATTATTGACAGCGCTGTTGATTTTCAAACGGTTTTTGACAATTCCATCAAATCGCATCAACCGTTCCACATCTTCTGCCGTCATCCGCGCCACTTTCTCCACATCAAAGCCATGGAAGGCTCTCCGGTATCCTTCGCGCTTCCGGAGGATAGTAAGCCAGGATAATCCCGCCTGGGCGCTCTCCAGCACCAGAAATTCAAACAGGGTTTTGTCATCGGAAACAGGCCTGCCCCATTCTTCATCATGGTATTTTATGTAAAAGTTCATCGGTTCCGGCCCAGCCGCAACGCGCATTGATGATATCCTTCATACGGTTGCGCCTTAGAATTCCTTTTTCCTGAACAGCCACGCCGCCAGCCTCATGCGAAAGACGAAGTATCCCCGCGCAATCACAGCCAGGCTTCCGAACAGGGCAAGGGGCATAAGCCGTCCGTTCCGGGCGGAATCCGTCACGGAATAAATCTGGAAATTCGGAAAAACCAGGGAAAAGAGCCTGCTGCCCGCCACCTCCCACCAGGAAAGTCCATCCGTGCCGGATCCCACCCACAGGGAAAGAGCCTGCGTCTGGAACAGCCCCGCCAGATAGATCATGAACGTCAGCAGCGCGCTGATAATGGTGCCGTTCGTCACGCAGGACATCAACAGCGTGAGGGAGGAAAGCACGACAAACTCGCACATCATCACGCCCAGCCCCGTCTGCACGTTCCAGGTAGCTCCCTGAAGGCGGATCCTGTCTAGGTACGGCTGCATTTCCTCCAACGTATAACGGCCTTTCAGAGAGGCTATCTGCTCCGCCACCACCGTATCCGTCCGCATCCACAGCACCAGCGTCATTACGGCATCCATCAGCAGAACGGCAACCAGGGTCAAGGCCAGCACCCCCAGCACCTTCCCCATCAGATAGTCGATGCGCGGCACCGGTTTGCAAAGGATAGTGTATAGAATACGGTCCTCCGCATCCCTGGGAATAATCAGGGCCGTGGCCGCCACGCAGAAAAAGAGGCCTAACACCCGCATGGCGCCGTAGGCGGAGTTTTTCAGCAGCACGAGTTCATTGATTCCCCGGTTTCAGGCCCCAGCACCGCGCTCAGGCGGAAGGAACTCAGAGCCAGCAGCGCCACAGCGAAGAGCCCAAGAAAGAGAAACACCTTCATGCGCACCAGCTGCGTAAAGGTGGTACCGGCGATTACGGCCATGCGCCCGGGCGAAGGTATATAACCGGAGGTAATCCATGCCATGCGGATCATCTTGCCGTATTCCGGAGCAAATAAAAGAGCTTTTTATTTCATGTGCTGAACTCCTTCCGCCTTGAAGAAGCGCTTCTCCCGTGTTCTCATGGAGCGCGTATGAGTTTACGATCCCAGCTGGAAGAACTGCTCCCGGAACTTTTGCCTTCCGATCCGGCCCAGGCCATTAAGGGAACAGAACTCATCCGCCTGGTGCGTCTGAGGCTGGGGGAGGAATATTCGGACGCATCCCTGCGCTACCATTTTCTTTCATGGCTTCCGGAGCCGGATTCGGAAATCGCCAAGGTGGAACGCGGCCAGGGCTATTACAGGCGCATGAGGGAACGGGACGGGCAGCGCGCTCCCCAGAGGGCTTTTGCCCCTGTTCCTCGGGGAAAAACGAACCGGACGCCCTGAACTGCCGCGCCAAGGCGCTGGCCCTGGCCGTGCGCCAGTACGATACCACGGGCCGCGGCGTTTTCGTGTTCAGTACCAGTGAAACCGGAACTTCCTGGGTAAAGCCGGATCTGGCCGTTGTCGAATGGCCGGAGGGGGAATGGGAGGAAAACGCGCTTGTTTTTGACAAAGCGCACTTCAGCGCCGCCGCATGATCGGGGCACCCATGATGGGCATCCGCAGCGTCTGCGTAGCCCGCATGCCCGGTGGAGAAGACGGCAGAAGGGAATTTTTCAGGACTCTGGCCACGTCCCGCTGGGCACAGTGCGGAGAACTGGTCATTGTGGGGGAACTGCCGGATGATTCCGGAATGCGCCGCCCTCCGCGGGCTGGCCGCCGAGTTCGGCGTAGGGGTGCTTTGCCTGGAAATTGCGGACGAACGCCTAGGAGAACTCCCCGGCGCGGAGGAAATTTTTCAAAGCCGGAGATGAAGAATGTGCCGCCCTGCTGGCGGAGCTCACGCCCGTACGGCTGGCCGCCGGAAGACTGAAGACGCTGGAGGCAGATATGGGGAAACCCTGGGCGGGGAATTCCTGGAGCCCTGTTCGACTGGCTGGCCGCCTGCCTGGAACGCGGCAGCGTGGAAGAATATGAATTCCGCGTCTCCTGTTACTGAATGCGGCGGAGAGATTCTTGACAGAACTTGCGTATTAAATTAAAGATTTTCCCGGCTCCAACCCGCCCTTCCCCTGACATGGAACAAGAAACACTGGTTTACCCGCTTGCGGACAATACTGTTCTGCAAGACAAATATACGATATTGAGCGTGCTGAACGCCGGCGGCTTCGGCATCACGTACCTGGCTCTGGACAACCCCGGTTCCCGGTATGTCGTCATCAAGGAATGCATGCCGGACGCCTACGCCTGCCGGGATATGGAAACCGGCGTTGTCCATCCCCGGAACGAACAGACCGCCGTCAATTTTTCCCAGAGCGTTTCCATATCCCGGCAGGAGGCTTCCGTCCTGTCCCAGCTCAACCATCCCGGCATTGTCCAGGTGTTTGACATGTTTGACGCCAACGGCACCTGCTATTACGTCATGGAGAATATCCAGGGACAGACCCTGTTCGACCTGATGACCACCATGCACGCCACCGGGCAAACCATGGAACCGGCCCAGGCCACGGATCTTCTGTTCCGCCTGCTGGACATCCTGCACTACCTTCACTCCATGGGTGTGTACCATTGCGACATCAAGCCGAGCAACATCTTCATCCAGCCGGACGGAACGCCCAAGCTCATCGACTTCGGCGCCGTGCGCACCAAAACCCTCCAGCATCAGGGGGCTCGTCCAGATCACGCCCGGCTATACCCCCGCCGGAATTCTACCCCGGACGCCGGAGCGAAATAGGCCCCTGGTGCGATATGTACGAACTGGGCGCCACGTTCTACGAATTGCTCACGGGCCAGGTCCCCATCCTGCGGACCAGCGTTCCGTGGTGGACCGCAACCCGAAAGTGACCAGTTACGCGGCCCTGCGGAAAACTTATCCCATGAACTTCCTTTCCGGAATTGACAAAGCCCTGTCGCCGGACGAACGCAACCGCTTCCATTCCGCCAAGGCATGGAATGACTATATCAACGCCATGGCGGCGGCAGGCACCCTGCAGGCCGGCGGAGTATCGAGGAAGGCTCTTCCCCAGGCCAGGAAAAAATCTTCCGCAGGCACGGCTTTCCTCATCATCCTGCTCATCGCAACGGCAATCGGCTGGGTATGCTGGAAGCAGGGTCTGCTTAACTTCTGATTCCGGCCGCTTTCCGGCGGAAACATTGAAGGGTGATGTCCGCAAAGACACGCCCCCAACGCAACAAGGGCTGAACCTGACGGTCCAGCCCTTGCCAATACGGAATTGAACGGGAGAACCAACCTTTACAGGCTTTCCCCGAAGTCCCGGCGGTATTTGGCCGCCAGTTTTTCAGGCCAGTCGCTCTTGGCGCGGAGCTTGCCCATGAAGAAGCGCAGGACGGGCGGTTCCTCCACAAATTCCAGGCCGCCAATCAAATCGCGGTTGTCATAGAGCCACTTCATGCGGTCCGCCACGTATTTCACCTGGGATAACGTGAAAACACGGCGCGGGAAGGCCAGGCGGAGCAGTTCCACATCCGCCAGAATGTCCTTGCCGTTTTCGTCGCGGACGCTGGAAAGCGTGCCGCGTTCCATGCCGCGCACGCCGGAGGCGATGAAGAAAGCCGCCGCCAGAGCCCCGGCGGGATAGTCCTCCTGCGGGATATGGGGCAGGAAACGCCCTGCGTCAATATGGGCGCCCAGACCGCCAGCGGGGGTCACGCAGGGAATGTCCATGTCCACCATCTGGCCGATGAAATATTCAATGAAGGAGGGGCTCTGGGAAATCACGGTCAAATCCGTGGTTTTCATACAGGCCTACGGCCATGGCCTCAATTTCCCGCACGGAGATGCCGCCATAAGTCAAAAAGCCTTCAAAGAGAGGAACCAGGTGCTCCATTTTTCTTGGCAATGGCCCGGTCGTTCGTGCAGATGCCGCCGCCGCGGGAGGAGGAAACCTTGCGGGCGGAAAAATACACCAGATCCGCCAGTCCGCACATGGTCTTCAGGATGTCCGCGCAGGACGCATCCCTGAACTCGTCTTCACGCATCTTGATGAAGTAGGCGTTTTCCCCGATCAGGGAGGCGTCCAGCACCAGCATGATGCCGAATTCATCGCAAATGCCGCGGATTTCCCGCATGTTGGCAATGGAGAAGGGCTGGCCGCCAATCAGGTTGGTTGAGGCTTCCATGCGCACGAAGGGATTTTGCCCGCCCCGTGACGGGCGATGCAGTCCCGCAGCTTGCCGGGGTCCAGATTGCCCTTGAAGGGATTGGTGCTGACCGGATTGACGGCTTCATCAGCCACCAGTTCCTCAATCTTGCCGCCGTTCAGGTCAATATGGGCGTGCGTGGTGGTGAAATGGTAGTTCATCGGAACCACGTCCCCGGGCTTCACGAAGGTGCGGGCAATGATGTTTTCACAGGCGCGCCCCTGGTGGGCGGGCAGAAGGTATTCCTTGCCGAAGACATCCCGGACAGCCTGCTTCAGGCGGTCAAAGCTCTGGGAACCGGCATAGGCGTCATCCGCACGGAACATGGCGGCGATCTGGTTGTCGCTCATGGCGTTGACGCCGGAATCCGTCAGCATGTCCAGATAGACGTCGTTCGTGCTGAGCTGAAAGGTATTAAACCCGGCTTCCCGTGCGGCTTCCAGACGGCGTTCCACGGAACAAGATGCAGCTTCTGCACCACGCGGACTTTGTGCAGTTCCAGGAATTTGTTCCCCATTGTAAAATTTGACAACGTTTGATGGTTCTGAATTCATAAAATAAAAGGTAAATAAAAGTGTAGCAGAATGAATCTTTTTCCGCAACATAAAAGGACAGATGGCTTCTTTTTGCCCCCCGCCGGAAAGGCAGGAATGACGCTGAAAGGAAAAATGTGGAACTTTCCGGAGGGAGTTTCTAGCGTGGCTTCCTATGAAAAAATACTGGAAATTGATTCAACAGCACCTGGGCGTGGATGCTGACGGCATCCCGGCCCCAAGACGGCTCTGGCCCTGCTGGAAAAGCTGGACATCCGCCAACCGGAACATTCCTGGCCCAGCCAGGAGGACGTGCGTTCCGGAAAATCCGTCTTCGGCCGTGCGGGAGATGAAAGCAACATGACCAGCATCAAGCTGCCTTATGTCATGCGGCTGGCGTGGGAAACAAACACGACCGTTTCCACCATGCGCTGCCACAAGCTGGTGGCGGAACCGCTCGTCCGCATCTTCCAGGCTGCTCTGGACCATTACGGCATGGAGAAAATCAGGGGAACTGGGGCTGGACCTGTATGGCGGCTGCTTCAACAACCGCTCCATTATCGGCGGAAAAGCCACATCCATGCATGCCTGGGGCATCGCCGTGGACATGGATCCGACAGAAACGGACTAAATGTCTCCGCGCCGAAAGCGGTTCTGTCCGGACCGGAGTACGCCGCCTTCTGGCAATTCGTGGAAGCGGAGGGGGCCGTATCCCTGGGACGCTCCCGCGACTACGACTGGATGCACTTCCAGTTCGCTACTCTTTGACCGGAGTGGACGCGAACGTCCTCCAGCCCCCTCCCAGCGGCGGCGGAGGGCTGGCCAGTCCTCACCGTTCCCTCCATGCCCCTAAAAGAGCGTTTTTCAGCTCCCGGAAACTTTCTCCGGGAAGGTGGAGAAGTTCCCCCCGCGGTCATAGGCATTCTGATCGCATGCCGTTAAAAACGGGGAGTCCACTGCCAGCGGCGCACGCCCAGATAGTTCTTGAACGTATCCACCAGTTCCGTCGTGCAGTTGGCGGTGACGGTATGATAATAGCGCGGGCGTTCATGGAGACTGTTGATTTTTTCCGCAAACCCCAGAAAGGCCTTTTTCAGGTTTTCCCTGTCAATGCTGATACGGTACAGGTACATGTCCTCTTTCCGGTAATTAGTGCGCAGGGCGAACAGGTCTTCTTCGTCCGCCAGGATGTAAATCACGTTGAATTGCTTGTAAAGGCCAGGGACACTTCCCTGCTCCACCCCTTCAGGCAGCCGCGTTTCCACGGACAGGGCCAGATGCTTCCCATCCTCAAAACCGAAGGACAACATGGTATGGGCCACGAATCCCATCCCATCCCAGTGGCTCACGGCAAAATCCAGCGTAGCCAGCTTGTCCAGGTCAAAGCGGCGCGTCACATAGCGCGCGTCGAAGTCCCGCTCCGTCCGGTAGATAAAACTGCGCACGTCCTTCACCACGATTTCATTTCCGTTGATTTCCACGGAGGGCAGGCGACTCCAGGACGGCTGCCATTCCTTATCGTTCGTCGCCGGTATGCACAGGTAGTACGCCAGCAACAGGGCCGGCACTCCCCAGGAAGCGCGCCATAATACGGGCCGTTTTCTGCGGAGGGCGAAAGCGCACGCCATGGCCGCCACGTACAACCACACCAGCACGGACCTCCCCCATACGTTGTAAAAAAACCACGCCCGCCGCCCATACGGGAGAGGCCGAACCACGCCGCCATCATCAGAATGCGGGCGGCGGCCAGGCCCGCGTGGCGCAGGAAAGTCAAATGCATGAAAATAAAAAGCAGGCCGCGCGTTCCAGCTCATGAAACGCGCGGCCCGTTAACGGAAGTTACCTGAAAGAAAGGCCTTTCACTTTGTCCGTCAGGGCTTTCAGCACGCGCTGGTGCGCTGCGTCCACTTCCGCGGCCGTGAGGGTCTTGGCCGGATCCCTGTACAGGAAGGTGTAGGCAATGGATTTGCGGTCCGCCGGGAGTTTTTCACCGGAGGGGTCCGTGAACACGTCAAAGCAGGAATAACTGACAAGCAGTTTTTCCCGTGCGGATTCCACGGCCTTGACAATGTCCGCATTGGGCGTGGAGAGGGGCAGTTCCATGGCCGCATCGCGGGAAGAACCGGGGAATTGGGGCAATTCCGCAGCCTTCACGGGCGCGGTGAGGATTTCCTGCATTTTGCGGAGATCCAGTTCCGCCACGTACACGGGCTGGCCCAGGCCCAGCTCCCGGCAGCGCGCCAGGGACAGGCGGGCGAAATAGCCGCAGGCTTTCCCTGTCCAGCTGCACATCCGCTCCCAGGGCGGCCTGTTCGCGCGGTCTGGCAGGCGTGAGCGTAAAACGGTGGCCCGGAGCCAGAACAGCCATCACGGCCAGAAGGTCCTCAAAGGAGGCCTGCTCCGGCCTGGGGTCCGCCCAGGAACGCGCCGTGCGGTCCCCGGAAACCAGGATGCCCAGGGTATCCGTTTCAATGTCCCTGCCCTTGCCGCCGCCCGTATTGCGGAAGACGCGTCCAAGTTCAAAGAAGCGCAGGCCGGAAACGCCCTGGTTGCTGTTGCGCACGGCGGCGGCAATCAGGCCGGGCGTATGGGCGGGGCGCAGCACGGAGTGATCCTCGCTGAGCGGCAGGGATACGCGGATGAGGTCACCGTCCTGAAGGGGGCGCAGAGGCAAAGCGTCCTTCACCTGGGCGATGGTGCCGTCCGCGGATTCGGAGGCGATGAGCTTGATGGTCTGGGTTTCATAAAAATCCCAGGGCCGCCAGCTTGCGGCGCAGCTCCATCTGGAAGTTATAGGCCGCATCCACCGGGGATTCCGCCACGAAGGGGGCCGGAGAAGCGGGACGGTATGCCGTCCAGACCGAAAACGCGCACGATTTCCTCCAGCAGGTCGCACGGACGCGTGAGGTCCAGGCGGTGGGGGGATCAGCCAGCATTCGGGAGACTCCCGGAACCTGCTTCAGGCCCAGCGCCGTCAGGATGCGTGCCCCTTCCTCATGGGAAATGGAACCGCCGGAAATCTGATCCAGCGACTTCCAGGGAAGTTTTACAAAGCCCAGTTCATTAGTCACCGTGGAGCCCTTCCCCTGCTTCAGGGAAGGGCACGGAAACGGGGCTGTCCGCCCCTCCGCAGGAAGGCATGGAAGCATGCGCCGGATTAGGAACGGGAGAACCGGCCACATACGTTGGGAGGCCGTTCCGCCCGCCAGCTGAAGAATCAGTTCCACGGCGCGCACGGAACCGCGCAGGACATTCCAGGCGGAAGTGCCGCGTTCAAAGCGGTAGGAAGAGTCGGAGGACAGGGCCAGCCTGCGGGACGTGGCGCGGACGGAGGAGGGCTTAAACCAGGCGGACTCCAGAATGATATCCGTAGTGGCGTCCGTCACGCCGCTTTCCTCCCCACCCATCACGCCGCCGATGGCGAGCGCGTTGCCGGACTGGTCCGCAACAACCAGATCCGTGCAGTTAAGCGTGTATTCCTGGCCGTCCAAGGCCTTGATGGTTTCCCCTTCATAAGCGGTGCGGGTGACGATGCCGCCCTGCACTTTCGCCGCGTCAAAGGCATGGAGGGGCGTTCCCAGTTCATGCAGGACGAAGTTGGTAATATCCACGATGTTGTTGATGGGGCGCAGGCCGACGGCTACCAGGCGTTCCTTCAGCCATTCCGGGCTTTCCTGCACGTTCACGCCGCTGATTTTTACGGCGGTGTAGTACGGGTTCAGCTCCGGCTGGTCCAGCCGCACGAAGTCTCCGGCGGGTTCCAGCGCCACTCCGGCGTCGTCAATGGAAACAGGCCTGTACCCCCGGCCGGAGATAGCGGCCAGTTCATACGCCATGCCGTTGTGGGGAAAGCAAATCCGGCCGGTTGGGCGTTACTTCCACTTCCACCAGGGTATCCGCCTTGACAACCTGGGAAATCGGCGTACCGGGTTCCAGTTCCTGAGGGAGAATCCAGAGACCGTGCTCCTTGTCGGAAGCCCCAGCTCGGGAGGCGGAACAGAGCATGCCGCGGGACTCCACGCCGCGCAGCTTGCCCACCTTGATTTCAACGTTGCCGGGCAGCACCGCTCCCGGCAGGGCGCAGGGGACCTTGTCCCCCACCTTGTAGTTCTGCGCGCCGCACACAATCTGGTGCAGCGTGCCGTCGCCCACGTCCACCTGGCAGACTTTCAGCCGGTCCGCCTGGGGATGCTGTTCCGCGGCAGCCACGCGGGCCACCACCACGTATGGGGAATCCACGCCCTGCTGGCGGATGTCTTCCACCTCAATGCCGGCAAAGTCAGCATGTCAGACATTTCATCCACGCTCAGGCCGGACAGGTCAATGTACTGGGAAAGCCAGTTAAGGGAAATCTTCATAACGGGAAAACAGGTAAAAATTATTGGAATTGGGCAAGGAAGCGCACATCATTCTCGATCAGGGCGCGGATGTCCCTGATGCCCCAGCGGATCATCGCCAGGCGGTCCAGGCCGATGCCGAAGGCAAAGCCGGTCAGCCCCGTGTAGCGGGCCTGCGCTCCGGGGTCCAGGCCCAGTTCGCGGTCCACGGCTTCAAAAACATTGGGATCCACCATGCCGCAGCCGGCAATCTCCACCCAGCGGGGGCCTGGCCGTCCACCTTCAGCTTGACGTCAATTTCAAAGCTGGGTTCCGTGAACGGAAGAAATGGGGGCGGAAGCGCACCTCCGTTCCGGAACCGAAAAGGGCGCGCAGAAAATATTCCAGCGTTCCTTTCAGGTCGCCCACGGAAACGTCCGTATCCACATACAGGCCTTCAAGCTGATTGAAGGCGGAAAGGTGCGTGGCGTCAATTTCGTCGCGGCGGTAGGCGGAACCGGGAGCGATGACACGCACGGGCGGCAGCTGCTTTTCCATGGAGCGGATCTGCACGGAAGACGTGTGCGTACGCAGAAGCTTGCCGGAATCAAAGTAAAATGTATCCTTCTCATTGCGGGCCGGATGATCCTCCGGCGTGTTCAGCGCGTCAAAGCAGTGGAACTCGTCCTCAATCTCCGGGCCGTCCGCCAGGGCAAAGCCCATGTGGCGCAGAATGCGGACGGCTTCATCCCGCACGATGGTGAGGGGGTGCAGCCCGCCAGGCGGCAGGAGCGGGCCGGAAGCGTCAGATCCACCCCGGCCACGGCGGCCTTGTCCGCCTGGGCCTGCACTTCCTCCAGCTTGGCGTCCAGGGCTTCCGTAATGGCCTTGCGGGCCTCGTTAAGCAACTGGCCGACAGCGGGCTTTTCCTCCCTGGGAACATTCTTCATGCCCGTCTGGGCCAGGGTTAATTCCCTTTTTTGCCGAGGATGGCCACGCGCGTCTTCCACGCCGCGCCTGTCAGACGCCTGGGCGATGCGTGCCAGGGCGTCCCGTTGGATGCGTACAATCTCTTCCTTCATAAAATTGACGGGCAAGAGCTTACCCGTCCCCCCCCGCCAGCGTCAAGCCCTTCGGGCCGGCGGAACGTCACCAGGGAAAATGGCGTCATCCGGAAAAGGGGCAAAGAACCATGGACCCTGCTTCCCAATCACTAATACTTAATCATGAATATCTCCCCCAGAAAATTACACGTATCCCGGCCGGGCGGACATGCGGCCGGAAACCATGCCGAGCACGCAGAACAAGGTATAAACCAGGCAGAACGGCAGGAAAGAGCCACCCTGATGCAGGAAGGAAGTGAACAGCAGGCTCAACAGGGCGCCCATGGTGAAGCCGATTCCTGGGACATGCCGGAAAGCCTGATTGATTCGGAAGGCGTCCGGGCCTGTTCCACCATCAGCGCCATTCCGCGGCTGAATACGGTTCCCGTCGCCAGGCCGAACAGAATCGCCATCCAGACGGCCCAGTCCAGCGGAAAATACAGGATGCCCCAGCAGGAGAGGGCCGCCAACGCCATGGCCATCACGATGAGGAGGCCCTGCCCTCCCATAGCTTTTTCCAGCACGTGAGCGGAGAGCGTAGCGGGCAGCTGGGCGAACATGGCCACGGAAAGGATGAAACCGGCGTCCTCATAGCTCATGCCCCGCTGCCTCAGAAAGATGGGAATCCAGGTATAAAGAAATAGGCAGCCCCAACGCGGCTCAAATAAAAACGGTAACCTGCCATGCCTTGCCGCTGCGCAGCAGGCTGCGTCCGGATGCCGCCGGATCGTTTTGAAACACGCCGTCCGGATGCCTGAGAAAATAAGCGCCCCATACCAGCATCCCCAGCAGGATGGGAATAATCCAGATCCCCAGGCCGAAACGCCAGCCTCCCAGCATATTGGAAAGGGGAACGGACAGGCCGGAAGCCGCAGCGCTGCCCACGCCGATCATGGCGCTGTAAACGCCCATCATGGCGGAAGCACGGTCAGGAAACTGGTGCTTGATCAGTCCGGGAATGGCCGCTCCGGCAATCCCCATGCCCAGCCCCATCAGAACCATGCCGCCGTATAACCCCGCCACGCCGTCCCAGCTGCGCCAGAAAATTCCGGCCACCGCCAGAAGCTGGAACCAGAAAATGATTTTCCACGGCGTCATCCGGCGCGCCACGCGCGGAGAAATGGGAGCCGCCACCCCCAGCACAAAGACGGGCAGCAGGGCGAACAGCCCCTGAATTTTCCAGGGAAAGCCCCATATCCCTTTCAATCGTTCCCAACAGCGGATCGGGAGAATCAAACCCGGTACGCAGATTAAAGCACACGATTAAAAAAGGCGGCAAACAACAGCATCTTTCCCCTGATGCCTCCGGAAGTTCCTGCCTTATCCATCCCATGTTATACAGCCTCTCCCCCGCCCCTGTTCAAAAGCAACAGCCTTCCGGCTGTCAGCAGTCCGGAAGATACGGTATGGAGAAAAGACCATCAGGATGAGCAATCCCCTTGCGGTTTTCCATCCGCCCCCTGTCATGAAAAAGCGCCGCCGTCCCGGAGAACGGCGGCGCCCGAACACGCTAACCTCTTAAGCTTTCATTTGTCAGGGCGTCTGCCGTACACCAGCGTACGCCTGCCGTCCCAGGAAACGGCCTCAATCCGCGTAGAGCCTTCCGGATAGGGGACCGTGGTGGAGGAATTATCCCTGGAATCCGTCCCCGCCATGGTGATGCGGACCATCTCCCTGTCTTTGTAGGTTTTCAAAGACGACGGCGTTTTTCACACGTCATGGGAAATAATGCGACGATTGACCTGCTCCGTAACGCCCTGGTTATAGACGCCGCGGACAGGCAGGCGGTTCTTATATGCTTCCGCGCTATTGACGGAAATATAGTAAATGACGGGGCTTTCCGGCTTTTTGTACTTCCTGGCATAGGCAATCAGGTTCTTGCAGTCGGCCTCCGTGATGGTCATGCGGGCGCAGGTGTAGTCGTCCAGTTCCTGGTCAATGGGCTTGAGCATGCCCGTTTTCCGGAAAAAAATCCGTCAGGTCCTGTCTGGCGGCGTCGCAGGCGTTCTTCATGAACGCAAGCTGGAGCTCTCCATCCTTCTTGCCCCTGGTATCCATCTTGATGGCCTTATAAAAGATATCCGGATAAAAGTCGGGATTGCCCTTCCCGGCTATCTTGAAGTACAGCTCCAGCTGCCACAGGGGAGCCAGCTTGACAAAATGGTCGTGCACCATCGGACGGTTATCCCCGCCGGAACGCTTGTCCGGACCGCTCTGGACAAGCCCAGTTTTCCCCCTTCAAAATGCCGTTGTTCAAGTAGGCGTTGAAGCGGCCGCCAATCATGTTGCCGTCCCCGCCGTTGATGCGTTCATGCTCCAGGCGCATGCTGGAGGGATTCAGCATGTAATTCACGTAAGCGGAGTAAATGTTATTGGTCACTTCTCCGGTGGATACCCATTTCATGGCGGGGCGCACCTGGTTGACGTGGCCGAACTCATGGGCAATCCCCAGGCGCTGCCGGGAATCTTGTCCGGATTGCCGACCTCCTTCATGGTACCGTTATGGAACGCGGCCCCCGTGCCGTCCGCATGCATGAACCCGTTCCAGATCACACGGCCGAACATCCGGTTTTTGGGCAGCATCCTGTACTTGTACAGGCCCATGATCTGCTGCTCCATGCCGATAATCCTGTCGTACAGGGCAATGAGCTCCTCCCTTTGTCCGGGCAGAATTGTTTAAGTTCCTCCACCGGATACACCAGATGCACGCGGTTGCCCACGATGTCCACAACTTCCGTGGGGGGAGTTTTCCAGCATCCTCTTCCAGTCGCTGTTTTTGCTGACGCCTCCCACGAAAACTCCATTCACCTTGCCGGACAGAATGGACAGATGCACCTTGGGCGCCTTCTTGTAATTGGATGTGAAATACTCAATATAGCCAAGCCCCTGGTTCTTCGCCCTGATGATGTTGACCCCCTCTTTCAGCGGATAGGAGCTGTGGCCTCCGTCCCGCCCGAAATTGTGGATAACCAGATTCAGTTTTTCACCTTTGGGATCCCCCATGACCAGCAATACGTCCTCCCCTCTTCAAAAAAAGATGCCGGTGGGATTTTCAAATTTGCTGTACTGGCTGGTACGCAGGCGTTCCGCCAGATCCTTGACCGGTTCATACGGCTCCGCCGTCAGGGCGCGGGCCTTGCGGTCATTCTTCTCCGCCATCTGCTCGGCGAGCCCGCGCACAAAGGGATCCTTAATTTTGGCGATGCGGTCGCGCGTGACATTGGGCTTCAATGCAAGCATGTATTCATTGGCGAACACATTGGAATCCAATGCCTTCAAACCCTCCTCCGTAATCGGCGAGCCCCCTGTTTCCTGGGCGGAAAGAACGCCGCCGCCCAACACGCCGCAGAAGGCCAGTAAAAAGAATCCCTTTTTCAACAATGGTGAGAAAATCATTTGTTAAATAATACTGTTCGGTTTCCGGAATTGTTTCAGGAAAAACGCCCGGCCCCCATGCCTGTGAAAAAGCCTTTTTGTGTGACATGGGACGCCCGGGCCCAGGGAGAAAAAACTGTCCATCCCCTTGACGGGGGCCGTATAATGACGCTCGCAAAACATTTTTCCATATGAATACAGAAACACATCAATTTCAGGCGGAAGTCCGGCAGCTGCTGGACATTGTCATCAACGCCCTTTACAGCGACCGTGAAATCTTTGTCCGCGAGCTTGTTTCCAACGCTTCCGACGCCCTGGAAAAACTGCGTCTGAAGCAGCTGACGGATTCTAATATTTACCAGCCGGACAAGCCCCTGAAATCACCGTCACCACGGATAAGGAAAACAAGACCATCACCATTGCGGACACCGGCATCGGGATGACGGAAGCGGACCTGGTGGAAAACCTGGGAACCATCGCCCACTCCGGCACCAAAAAAAATTCATGGAGGCCCTCAAGCAGAAGCAGGAAGGCGGAGCGGACCTGATCGGCCAGTTCGGAGTGGGCTTCTACAGCTCGTTTATGGTGGCGGACCGGGTGGAAGTGTTCACCCATTCCTGTGAACCGGAAGCCGCCTCCCTGCGCTGGTCTTCCGACGGACGGAAGGCTACAGCATCGAAACGCTGGCGGAACCGCTGGACCGGGGCACCCGCATCGTCATTCGCCTGAAAGACGAATATGAAGAATTCTCCCAGGAATACCGCGTCAAGGAACTCCTGCGCCGTTACTCCAACTTCGTGGGGTTCCCCCTCAACTTCAACGGAGAACACATCAACACCGTCCAGGCCATCTGGTCCAAGTCCAAATCCGACGTGAAGCCGGAGGAATATGACGAGTTTTTACCAGTTCATCTCCCATACGGATGAAAAGCCCCTGTCCTACATGCACTTCAGCGCGGACGCCCCTATTGCCCTGAATGCCCTGCTTTTCATCCCCAGGCGCAATCCGGAAATGTTCGGGTTCGGCCGCGTGGATGCCAACGTGTCCCTGTACTGCAAGCGCGTGCTGATTGACGCCAAGCCGGAAGGCCTGCTGCCGGAATGGCTCCGCTTCCTGAACGGCGTGGTGGACAGCGAAGACCTGCCCCTGAACATTTCCCGCGAAATGCTTCAGGACAATTCCCTGGTGCGCAAAATCAGCGACATCATCACCAGGCGCTTCATCAAGCATCTGGAAAAACTGGCGAAGGACGATCAGGAAACCTACAGGGAATTCTACGCGCAATTCTCCCGCTACCTGAAAGAAGGCGTCGTCACCTCCTGGCCGAACAAGGAATCCCCTGGGCAAGCTGCTGCGTTTTGAATCCACGTCCACGGAACCGGGAAACGACCTCATTTGAGGAATACCTTACCCGCATGAAGGAAGGGCAGACGGCCATTTACGCGCTTACCGGCCCTTCCCGCTCCCATCTGGAAAACAGCCCGTACCTGGAAGCCTTCAAGGCCCGCGGCTATGAAGTGGCCTTCTTCACGGACCACGGGGACGAATTCGTGCTGGACTCCCTGTCCAGCGTGGACGGCAAGCCCGTCACGATGATCGACCGCGCCGACGTGGAACTCCCCGCCCTGGAAGAGGAACAGAAAGACGCCCTGCCCCAGGAGGAAGCCGCGGCCCTGGAAGAATGGCTGAAAGGACTGTACCCGGACAAATTCTCCAAAGTCACCCTGGGCAAGCGCCTGGTCAGCGGAGCCGCCGTAGCCCTGCAAAGCGGCAATGACATGGGGCCGGAAATGAGGGCGTACATGAAAGCCATGGGTCAGGAAGTGCCGGAAAGCCACCCGCAGCTGGAACTGAACCCCTCCAACCCTCTGGTGAAAAAGCTTTCCGCCCTGCGGACGGAAAAACCCGGAACTGGCGCAAATGGTGGCGGACCAGATCGCGAATACCGCCCTGCTCCGCGCCGGCATGCTGGACGATCCCGCCGTGCTGGCCCAGTCCTCCCAGGCCCTGATGGAACAGCTCCTGCTGAAGTAGGGGCCCGGAAGAAACAGCTTCCTTCCCCAACGCCGCTCCCAGCCCTCCCCGCCGGGGGCGGCTTTTTCATTTCTCTTCCCGCCATGAACGCGTTACGCCACATCCCCCGCCATGTTCTATTCCTGAGGCTGGCCTATCAAGCGGGCATGTGCCTGCTGGCCCTGGTCGCCGTAACGCTGACCGCCATTGACCTGACCACGGAAGCGGCGGAATGGGAAGTCACGGCGGACCGCACCATCTACTGGATTTTTGTGCTGGATTATGTGATCCGCTTCTCCATCAGCCGGTCCAAATGGCTCTTCGTTAAGGAACACCCCTGGGATTTGCTGGCCATTATTCCCTTTGATGCCCTGTTCCGCCTGTTCAGATTCGCCTCGCTGGGGAGAAATCTTAAGGCTCGCCAGATATCTGGACCTGTTTTCCTATGCCATGAGGTTCACCACGCGCATCCGGCGTTTCTTCAACACGAACGGATTCAAGTATATCTGCATCGCCGCCCTGGTCATCATCCTGCTGGGGCCGTAGGCATCCATCTGGCGGAAGGCATGAGCCTGCCCAACGGCATCTGGTGGTCCTTCGTCACGGCTACCACGGTAGGCTACGGGGATACCTATCCGGTCACCACTTCAGGCAAATTCCTGGCTGTATTCCTGATGCTCACGGGCATCGGATTCGTGGGAACGCTCACCAGCACCATCACTTCCTTCTTTCTGAGTCCCCACGGCGGAGAAGCGCTGCCGTACCGGGAGGAGGAAATTGAGGCCATCAAAAGAAACTGGACGACCTTTCCTCCATGACGGATGAAGACATAGACACCATGGCGGCCCTGCTGAAGACCCTGCAGGACGCATCCTCGGCACCTCCAGCGGAAAAGAGGAAACGCCTGATATCCATTCCGGAAAAAACTGAAAAGATCCGTTTGGTATTACATCGGAAAAGACGTCCTGTCCGTACCAGGGCAAACACCAAATACTCAACCGTTTTTCAGTGAGAAGCTCTTAAGTCTCTATGTTGATTACCAACTGCTTGGCCACCTTTAAAAAAAAAAGAAACGCCGCAATAACAATGTTGGCCAAAGGAACCAGTTTTAAAAACACCCACCATCCGCTCTCTCTCCTATATCATGAAGCCTTCGGACATCCGCAACAATATTGAAATATATAAAACAAATAAAAATAATAACTGTCAACACCAACATTCCTGCATCATTCCCTGTTTTACTCCACATCATTACAACTCCACAAAGAAGAATACTAGCCATCATTGGCAATATCAGCAACTTTAGCGCCCAATATTCAGATCTGGAAATACGACCGGAAAACTGACATATTTTCTTAAAAATGAAGTTCCATTCGCATTCTCCATTTTTATAGAAGCATTTCCCTCTATCTCTCTGCGGATTTTATGCATATCGGAAGCAGATACGGAAGACTTCAAAATCTCCTGTACGTCAGACGCATTACACTCTATTCCCAACTCATTATTCACGATGTCTGCAACTGCTTTAGAACTCGTTTTTGTCAATATTGCGACGTCCACAAGTTTATTGTATGCATCAATACGGGATAGCCTTTCTTCCGACTGTTCCATAACTTTTTTTCATTGGTGATCTTTTATAAATACAGTTACTATGCTCTTCGCTCTTCCCTTTACATTACTCCCAGCTTCTTCAGCATGGAGATGGCAGCAGAATTTCCCTGTTCCGCAGCCAGACGATACCAGCGTATCGCTTCCTGCCTGTTTTTAGCAACTCCATGCCCAAAATAAAAACACGCGCCCAATCTTCTTTTGAGCTTCTGCATTTTCCTTTTTTGGCTGACAAAAATACCAGTTTACAGCTTCTCTTTTTTATTCTTCCCAACTCCGTGTCCGAAAAAATAACAATCGCCCAGCATCCACTGGGCTTCCGCGTCCTCCTGTTCGGCGGCCAGGCGGAACCACTTCACCGCCTCCTGTTTGTCCTCCCTGATTCCTGTTCCAAAATAATAGCACCTCCCCAGACTATACTGAGCTTCCGCGTTTTTCTGTTCGGCAGCCAAACGGAACCACTTCACTGCCTCCTGTTTGTCCTCCCTGATTCCTGTTCCAAAATAATAACAGGCTCCCAGCCTCCACTGGGCTTTTCGCGTTCCCCTGCTCGGCAGCCAAACGGTACCACTTCACCGCCTCCTGTTTGTCCTCCCTGATTCCTGTTCCAAAATAATAGCAACTCCCCAGCCTCCACCGAGCTTCCGAGTTTTTCTGTTCGGCAGCCAGGCGGTACCACTTCACCGCCTCCTGTTTGTCCTCCCTGATTCCTTCTCCCCAAAAATAACAATCTCCCAGTCTCCACTGGGCTTCCGCGTTCCCCTGCTCGGCAGCCAAACGGTACCACTTCACCGCCTCCTGTTTGTCCTCCCTGATTCCTGTTCCAAAATAATAGCAACTCCCCAGCCTCCACCGAGCTTCCGAGTTTTTCTGTTCAGCGGCCAAACGGTACCACTTCACCGCCTCCTGTTTGTCCTCCCTGATTCCTGTTCCAAAATAATAGCAACTCCCCAGCCTCCACCGAGCTTCCGAGTTTTTTCTGTTCAGCGGCCAAACGGTACCACTTCACCGCCTCCTGCTTGTCCTCCTGATTCCTTCTCCCCAAAAATAACAGTATCCCAGCCTCCACTGGGCTTCCGCGTCCCCCTGATCGGCAGCCAAACGGTACCACTTCACCGCCTCCTGTTTGTCCTCCCCTGATTCCTGCTCCCAAAAAATAACAATCTCCCTGCTGCTTATAACAATCTACCAGTTCTTTCTGGGCTTCCGCGTCCCCCCTGTTCGGCTGCCAGACGGTACCACTTCACCGCCTCCTGCTTGTCCTCCTGATTCCTTCTCCCCAAAAAAATAACAGTTTCCCAGCCTCCACTGGGCTTCCGCGTCCCCTGATCGGCGGCCAGGCGGTACCACTTCACCGCCTCCTGTTTGTCCTCCCTGATTCCTGTTCCAAAATAATAACAGGCTCCCAGCCATCTCTGGGCTTTCGCGTTTCCAAACTCCGCCGATTTTTGAAACATGAGACAGCTCTCTCCACATCTCCTTTATTCAAATACTGCTCCCCCAAATCCATCAGGCGGGTATGATCCAGTTCTACTGTCTCGTTCTCATGGGCGTATTTTTTTCCATTAAATAGCTGTACAACACTAAAAGCCGTTAAAAACATACGGAAATGATGATTGCAATCATCCGCCATTTTCTTCCTGCCCACCGTTTTTTCTCTATCTCTATTTCCGGATAATTATTTCCATCCGCAAATATTTGTTTCATGCTTTTTTAGAACAATGAAAATCTATCAGGAAAAACGAGAACAGCAGAAAGACGATGATGAAAGATAAGTAAGACCACATATTTTCAGAACAGTCCATCAATAAAAACCTACAGGAATAAATAAGGAAAAATAAACGCCCGCATTTAATATCATACTGTTATACTTGCAGTCTCCTGCCATGTCCGCTGCACGGCTGTCAGGAATACAGGCAGAAGATATACAGAAAACAACAATTCCTATATAGTCTCCCCCACGTCAAATGTTCCACTATTCCTTTCCAGCTTTTTTTATTACTGCAAAATCATACAGGGAAACAGCAATAACCAGTAAGCACAAAGCCAAAGCGGCTTGCACTGTAGAAACTTGAGTTTCCCTTCTTGAAGAGAATAAAGACAGGGGCAGCAGGGCGACGGAAGCCGTAAAAGAAAAAACCACCCTGGCGCTCAACCCTCCCAGCGCTCCAACCAAAATACTTAATATTGCATGAAGCATACTCATTAACAATCAATATTTATACCAGCTTTCACCCATTTATCCTGATGATTCCGTTATTTAATATTAATTTTATTATTGAGAATCAAATAATCAATAGCGCCAGCGGCCTCCCTTCTATTCATTATTCCTGTTTGACGCGCAGGGACAAAACCTTTACCATCTTGTCTGCAAGAACCTTGTCCACCTTTCCCTGTTTTACGGCTTCCTGAAGGCGTGACAGAGATGCGCGAAAGACCTGAGCTTCTTCTTCCCTGGCAATTTTTGACTGGGCTTCATGTTCCGCCTGGTTGATGATTGTCTTGGCTTTGGCGCTTTGACGTTTATCCCAGGCGGCAGCTCCGCCCTGGCTTTGGCTGAAGGGTCATAAGTGCTGGTAATTAAATCCCCACGATACCTGTTCCCATATTGGTCTGAAACGGAAATCGGGGTTATGCTGGTTCTAGTTGTAGGCGTTTTTCTGCTTTTGAACCGTTCAAACCTGGCTCTGGCGCTTCTGTCCCCTTCCCGGAATGAGTGTAATAGCCACCCGCTCTTCCTGTTTCCAAAGTTCGAGCCAAAACATGTTCTCCCACCAGAAAGACTGTTCCAAATATGATTAATAAGGAAATAGAAACATTCATTTTTTGCCTGTTCTAACGGATTCCCAATCCGTACATTTATATCGAATAATGTAGAAAAAAATCTAACATATTTTTTATGAATCATTGTTTATCATCTTTCATTTCCTTTTCCGTTCCTGTTTGATCTTTATAGCTGTTATCATCACATTTTAGACTTGTGTACGGATTGGGAATCCTCTGCTACAACGTTCTTCATGAACATACCGACTTCCTCTTTCCCCTCCGATACGGATCAGACAGGAATCCTCCTCATCCGTTCCCTGGGCATTCCTCCCATGGACGCTTTCCTTCTTCTAAAGGACCTCCTGGACACCAGCCGCGGAAGAGGCGACAGAATAACCGGGCCAAACGATGCATACGGCTGGGAGGAGAGGCTCTTGCCGACAGGGGAAACAAGCGTGCCGTTTTCCCAGGCTGTCCGCGCCAGCCTGGAAGCAAGGAAACACCGCCGGCCCTGCACCCTGCAGGAAATCCGCTATATGGCTGCCCGGATGATGAAAAAATGCCCGGAACTGGCAAGAAACAGGTCCGTTCCATCACGCCGGAAGATTGCGAGCGTTATCTCCGCAAAAAGCTTTTCCACTCCCCGCCAGCGGCACAAGGGGCGGCTGATCCTGAGCGGCATCCTGAATTTTTTCCCTGAAGCGCGGGTGGTGCCGCAGAAACGCGGCCTTTCTGGTTCCTCCCCTATCCTCAGGGAAAACGCATCAGGGCCCTTTCCCTGTACGAGGCAAAACGGCTTCTCCACACCGCGGAACAGTTGTTCCACGGAGCATGCCTGCCGGCCTGCGCCCTGATGCTGTACGCGGGCATACGCCCCACGAGGTCAAAAGGCTGACCTGGAAGAACATCAACCTGAAATCCGGCCTGGTTTCACTGGCGCCCTGCCATACCAAAAACAGGCGGGAGCCGCCACGTTTCCATCCTTCCCGTGCTGGGCGCCATCCTCAGCCGGACGTCTTCCGCCGGTTCCCCCCTCCCGTCCCGTTTGCCCGCCCAACTGGGAAAAGAAATGGATGGAAGTAAGGCGCCGGTCCGGCATCCTGAAAAAAGCGGATGGGTGCAGGACGTGCTGAGGCATACCTACGCCTCCTACCACCTGGCCCATTTCTGCAATCAAAACCTTCTTCAGAAGGAGATGGGGGCCTCCCCCCTCCCTGCTTTTGGCCCGTTATCTTAACATGGACGGAATCACCTCCGCAACCGGCGCCATGTTCTGGACGCACAGCTTCATTCCTCCCGCTCCGTTAAAGAAAAACTGACAAAAATCCGTCTGGAATTGCGCGGCCAAAGACGGACAATCCTCTGCGCCGGGAATGTCCGGCGCCCCTCTTTTTCCAACCTTTCCGCCATTTTCCAACCATGCCAGCAACCAGCCCTCCCCGCGCCTGGGCCGAAATCGACCTTGGGGCCATCCGCCATAACCTGAATGTCGTCAAGCAGGCGGCCAAAGGGGAATATTACATGCCCGTCGTGAAGGCAGGCGCCTACGGCCACGGGCTGGAACAGGTTTGCCGCACGCTGGATTCGAAGGCATCGCTTTCTTCGGGGTGGCCAATGGGGAAGCCCGGCGCATCAGCCAGGCGGGCTGCCGCACCCGCCCTTACATCTCTGGGCCCCGCGTTCCCGGAGGAACGGGAGGAAATCGTGCTGAACGGCTGGCGCTCCTTCATTTCCACCATGGAGGAGGCAGAGCATTACAATTCCCTGGCGCGGCTGTACGGAAGACGCTGCCCATCCACCTTTCCGTGGATACGGGAATGGGCCGCGGCAGTTCCTGCCGGACCAACGAAGAACTGCTTTCCCGCCTGGGAGAACTGGACAGCCTGCATCCGGAAGGCCTGGGAGCACACCTGCCCTGCGCGGACGAGGACCGGGAAATCACGCTCAGGCAAATCGCCCTCTTTGAACGGATGGCCGCCCGCATCCGGGAGAAACTGCCCTTGAAGTATTGCCACCTGGCCAACAGCGCCGCCTCCTGGATTATGAAATTCCCTCCAACAACATGTGCCGCCCCGGGCTGGTGCTGTACGGGTTTTCCCCATTGACTCCCCATGGGCCTCTCAATTAAGGCCGGCCATGGCTCTTTTTTCCCGCCTGACGGTGGTGCGCACACTGCCGGAAGGCCACGGCATTTCCTACGGGGGCACTTATGTGACGGACCATCCCACCAGGGTGGCGACCGTGGGGCATAGGCTATGCGGACGGCTACCTGCGTTCCCTGGCCCATAAGGGCGCCCGCGTCATGGTGGACGGGGTTTCCTGCCCCCTTCTCGGGCGCGTGACGATGGATCAAATCATCGTGGACGTCAGCCGGGCGCCGCACGCGGAACCGGGCATGACCGCAGAAATCATGGGGCCGCATATCCCCGTGACGGAACTGGCTGAAAAGGCCGGCACCATTTGGGAAATTTTTACCGGAATAGGCCCCGGGTTCCCCGCCATTACAATTATTAAACTTTCAACCGGGAAGAAGCCCGTCATTCCGCGTGGAACCTTTCATTCCTATTGACGGGCATCCGGAAATATCGTTTATTTAACCGATATGATGAAGGTTTCCACCAGAGGACGTTATGCACTGCGCCTGATGATTGATCTTGCCCAGCACAATAACGACGGCTACATCTCCCTGAAGGAGATTTCCGCCAGGCAGGACATCACCGTACGTTATCTGGAACAGATTATCGCCATCCTCTTGAAAGCGGGATTTGTCCAGAGCCTGGGGAAAGGCGGAGGATACCGCCTTTCCAGACATCCGCGAGAATACACCACGGAAGACATCCTGAAACTGACGGAAGGCTCCCTGCTGCCCCTTTCCTGCACGGCTCCCCACGAAAATCCGTGCCCGCGGGCGGCAGGATGCGCCACGCTGCCTTTCTGGCGCGGGCTTCAGCAAGTCATTGAGAATTATTTGCGCCGCGTAACGCTGGAAGATCTGGCCGAGCAGCAGAAGGAAATCGGCTGCGACTACGGAGCCGGCATTTAATCAGCGGCCGCGGGCCTGAACATTTCTCCACCTTTTCCCATTCCGGCCCATGTCCCGTTTTTTTACCCGGAGCTTGACATGGGCTTTCCTTTTCATTATCTATTTCCTAGTTTTCCGATAGGAATATAAAAAATATGAGCAAGAACCATCGATTTGAAACACGCCAGATCCACGTGGGTCAGGAAAGTCCGGACCCGGCCACCGATGCGCGCGCCGTGCCTATTTACGCCACCACTTCCTATGTCTTCAAAGACTCCGGAACAGGCGGCGGCCTGTTTTGCCCTGGCGGAGCGGGCAATATTTATAACCGCCTGATGAACCCTACCGCAGATGTTTTTTGAACAACGCATCGCCTCCCTGGAAGGAGGGGCGGCCGCGCTGGCCGTCTCCACCGGGGCCGCCGCAGTCACGTATGCCATCCA
>VOFG01000189.1_pt1 | contig 36964 bp, 43 predicted proteins | sample 5384171 | NCBI WGS metagenome assembly VOFG01 (sample SAMN12384726, study PRJNA508395) | human gut metagenome | isolation source: healthy gut F | host: Homo sapiens
TTAGTAAATCCAGAGAGAAATTCATCCGACGTTGCCGTATCCTTTTCTTGCGGTGCTTTTTGGCTGTTTCCTTTACCTGATTTCCATATGCCATGACATCATAAAACATGTTTTTTACCGGAATGGAATAGTGTATATCAGACTGATTCTCTACTCCTATCAGTACGACATATGATTTGCCGGTATATTTGATGCTGGCATTTTTGAAGATATCCTCAACTTCTGCACCGCTATGGTCTTTTATCAAGCCGAAAAGTGCGGTCAGCACCTCTGTCGTGTCCCTTTCCATAAGGTTTTCTGGCAGGATGACCTCTCTTCCTCCATACAGTATATTGTTGCACAGGTCAGCAAACCTGGCATTGTCAGCAAAGTATTCTTCAATTTTCCTGCTATTAACTGGTAACATAAAGCATTGAAAATTTCCATGTCTTTGTCGAAAAATGCGAAGTGGTCTGCCCTCTTCAAAGTGATACACACCGAAAAATATGCTGTGGTGTCGTATTTACAGAAATATAAACATATCAATCACCTCTTCTTTCTCATCTATGTCTATATCCGTTCCTGCAAACAGGTTGATTGCCTCGACTGTCTCTCTGTCCACCTTGCTAAATTTTTCATCGTTCTGCAGCACTTCCTGCATCTTTTTCCTTATCATACGCATTCTGCAGTACCTCGAAAAGCTGTCTGATGGATGTCCTGAATCCTGTAAAGTCTGTTATCTCCCTCGGTGCCAGCAGATTAATCCTGTAATCGTTGATGAATGGTAGAAAGTTCTTCATCCCATCACCAAACATCATCCGACAAGTTTCTTGGACCATCCCAGTTTTTTGTTCCAAGATATACTGTAATCGTAATCACCGGGAATCAGCTTATCAGTTTTGTAAATCCAGAGAAAATTCATCCGACGTTTATAATCCTTTTTTTTGATGGTGCTTTTTCTGTTTCGTTTACCTGTTCTCCATAATGCCATGACATCATAAATCATGTTTTTTACCGGAATGGAATAGTGAATATCTGTCTGATTCTCTATCCTATCAGTACGACATATGATTTCTGTATATTTGATGCTGGCATTTTTGAAAATCCCTCAATTTCTGCACCGCAATGGTCTTTTTATCAAGCCCCGAAAACGGTAACACCTCTGTGGTGTCCCTTTCCTTAAATTTTCCGGCAGGATGACCTCTCTTCCTCCAAACAGTATATTGTTGCACAGGTCAGCAAACCTGGCATTGTCAGCAAATATTCCTTTGCCATTGAGTCCTTTGCGCTCAATCCTTCTCCTCCTGTTTTCTTGTGTGAGCAGGAAAATTCCAATGAGGACAGTTTTGAAGTATACTGTGCAGTCCTTCTTTATGTTATCTATATGTTTTCTATATGTTTACATTAATTATCACACTGTATACAGTTCATCCGCCTTTTGACTACATTTTCTGCATTCTGTCTACATACGGCATTTCAATTTTCCTGCTGTTAACTGGTAACATAAAGCATTGAAAATTTCCATGTCCTTTGTAGAATGATGCGAAGTGGTCTGCCCTCTTCAAAGTGATACGCACCTGTAAAAACTGTTATGTGGTGCCGTATTTACAGAAATATAATGCTTTGAGTTGATTCCAGCTTCTTATTTTTCTCAAGAAGCTCATAGATTTTCTCGACATCATAATCCGGCTTTATTGACAAGGCTGCTTCGTAAATTGGAGCGATAACCTCCTCTTTTCTTCCAGGTCATCTGCTATTTCTGCCACACTCTTGTCCTTTTGCAGCTTTTTTACAACCAGTGAGATTATCTTTTGTCGTTCTCCTAATTCTCTGCCTTCATTTTTCTGTTCTTCCCACGCCTTACATATCAATCACCTCTTCTTTCTCATCTATGTCTATATCCGTTCCTGCAAACAGGTTGATTGCCTCAACCGTCTCTCTGTCTACATTGCTAAATTTTTCATCGTTCTGCAGCACTTCCTGCATTTTTTCCTTATCATAAGCATTCTGTAATACCTCGAAAAGCTGCCTGATGGATGTCCTGAATCCTGTAAAGTCTGTTATCTCCCTCGGTGCCAAGATATACTGTAATCGTAATAACCGGAATCAGCTTATCCTCTTTCGCAAATTTCTTCTTTAAGCTGATTGTAGCAGAGTTATAATGCTTTGTCATTATATTTTTTGCCACAGCGTAAGGGGCTTCATCCCATGAGAACGGCTGGTACACGCTCTCTTGCGTGAGCGAATAGCGGAGCTGCTTAGATACTGTTGAATTATGCACATGATGCACAGAAATGAGCTCCCACCGGGATGTAATATATATCATTGCTGTTCAAACGCAAGCTTGACACCACGCTGTCAAGCTATGCGCCAATGCGTCAACTATTGTCAGATTACAGCCCCTGCCTCGTAGAGGCACTTTTAATGGGCTGTAATCGTTTGGTCACACTGTGGTGTGAGCAGTAATGCTCAAGCAGAACCGCGCCATGGACGGCGCGTTTCGACGGTTTCGTCGGACATCGAAAAGCTATAAAGCATAATTCCTACAGTATCTTGGCAGTGCAGCGTAGCTCACGCGAGAGAGTGTGCACCTGCCTGTCTCGTGGGACGAAGCCCCGTCCTACTGCCAATGTCTCTGCACCAAAAAAGCAGCCTTTGAGCTTCACACTCAAAGCCTGCTTTTTCATTTTATAAGCTGTCCATAGCCTGATACATGGTAAGCATAGGAGCCATAACAGCCGCCACAAGCACACCAACAATAAGTGCCAGGACAAGGATAATCATAGGCTCAATAGCTGCCATAACTGTCTGGGTAGCCATCTCAACTTCCTCATCATAGTAGTCTGCCAGTCGGGTAAGCATGCCCTCCAAGTCACCGGTTTCCTCACCGATTCGCGTCATGTGTGAAACCATAGGTGGAAACAATCCACACTCAGTGATTGGCTCAGACAGTGGAACACCCTTACTCACTTCTTCCCTTGCATTTTTCAGAGCTTTTTGTAAAGCGCATTCTTCATGGTGTCAGCAGTGATACCAAGGGCTTCAATCATCGGAAGTCCGGAATACACAAGTGTGGAAAGTGTACGCGCATAGTTACTGGCCGCTGTCTTGATGTTTAGCTTTCCGAAAATCGGAATCTTTCTTGCGAGATTACCAAAGAACATCTGGCCGCTGTCAGTCTGCTTATAAAGCTTGATGGCTATAACAATTGCTGCTATGACAGCAATCACAATATACCAAAGTATCCGGTGACAAAATCACTCATCGCAACAACTGCCTTTGTGATGCCCGGCAGCTCTGTTCCCAGGTCATTGAACATCTCTGAGTAGCTTGGGATGACCTTTACAAGCATTACAATAACAACCGCAATAGCCACAATCACAACTATAATCGGATAAACTGCCGCTTTTTTTTTTATCATGCCGTTAAGCTTTGCTGATTTCTCAAAGTGTGCAGACATTCTGTCAAAAGCTACATCAATCTTGCCGGATGCTTCTCCTGCCGCAACCATGCTCACCATGATATCAGGGAAAACATTCGGGTATTTTTTGAGACCATCCGAGAGAGTCTCACCTTTTTGAATCTCAGCATGAACACCTCTGATAGCCTTCGCCATGACCTTGTTCTCAGTCTGATCGGATAGCATATCCAGCGTATCAAGAATCGTAACACCGGCATTGACCATACTGGTGAACTGGCGGCAGAATACCGATAGATCTCTCGGCTTTACCTTTCCTCCTACACTGAATGAGATTTCCTTGGTCAGTGCTGTTGCCCTGGTGAGGCTTATGACCATGTTGCCATCCATCTTAAGCTTATTTTTTGCCTCTGCTTCTGACTCAGCTACTATATTTCCTTTTCTTTCTTTTTCCGCTCTGGGCTATAATCTGATATGTCCAGTCAGCCACTTTCTTTTCCTCCTTATACCTATTCTGTGCAACCTCCAGATAAATTAAATCATAATTTATTAAGACTCCACAACATTATACCATAATAGTAAAATACATACGATTATACCATCAATAGTAAAGGTGTACACGGCTAGCAATGCTTACCGGATCATGTGCATATGCAACTGCAGTCTCCGGTGCTATAAGGCCCTGGCTGTAATACTGTAAAATACAGTCATCCATCATCATCATACCCTCTCTCTTTGAGGTCTGTATGATAGACGGAATCTGAAATGCTTTTGCCTCACGAATTAAATTTCTGATGGCATTGTTTGCAAGGAGCACCTCAAATGCTGCAATTCGTCCGCCATTTACCATTGGAAGCAGATGCTGTGCAACAATTCCCTCTAAAACTCCTGAGAGCTGCACTCGTATCTGTTGCTGCTGGTGTGGTGGAAAAACGTCAATCATACGGTCAATTGCGTCGGATGAACTGTTGGTATGCAGTGTAGAAAATACAAGATGTCCTGTCTCCGCCGCTGTAATAGCTGTAGATATAGTTTCAAGATCTCGCATCTCTCCTACAAGAATTACATCCGGATCCTGTCGCAGTGCAGCTCTTAGGGCTGCAGCATATGAGAGTGTATCCTTTCCAACCTCTCGCTGTGTCACTATAGAGCGGCGCCTTGAGTGCAGGTACTCGATAGGATCTTCAAGCGTGATTATATTTTTGGAATCTCTTGATGCAATGACATCTATAAGACTTGCCAATGTAGTCGACTTACCACTTCCTGTAGCTCCTGTCACGAGAACAAGTCCTCTCATCTTTGTGGTAAGATTGACAACCGACTGTGGTATTCCAAGCTGCTGCGGTGTAGGCACATCATACGAGAGAATACGAAGTGCTGCTGCATATGAACCTCTCTGTCTGAACACATTGGCTCTGACTCGTGAAAAGCCCTCCACCGAAAAAAGCAAAATCAAGCTCTCCATTTTTCTTTAGCACATCTTTAAGCTCCTGCGGAACAATTGGAGAAAGCAGGTTGTCCGTCTCAACATTGGTAAGAACCTGATTTCCCTGCGGTACAAGCGTTCCGTCAATTCTAAGCATAACCGGATTTCCCGGTGCGATATGTATATCTGATGAGTTCTGTTGCTGCGCTGCTTTTTAAAATGTCTACTATCTGCATTTTCTTTTCCCCTTAGTTTTCGAACGTGGTCTTTAACATTTCCTGGAATGAAGTAACTCCTTCGAGTACAAGCTTCTCTGCACTCTGTCTAAGTGTATGCATGCCCTCATCACATGCAGCCTTGTTTATATCCTCTACATCAACACCTTTTGAAATAAGTGACTTTAGCTTTGGTGTTATGGTCATTATCTCATATATACCGATTCGTCCCTTGTAGCCAGTATTGGCACATTTTTCACAGCCACATGGCTCATAAATCTTTACCGGACGAAATGCCGGTATATTCATAAAGGCCTTTTCCTCCTCTGTCAGCAGATGTTCTCTCTTGCATGCCGGACAGAGTCTTCTTACAAGTCGCTGTGCAATGATTCCCTTTACCGAATCCGCAAGCAGATAACTTTCAACTCCCATGTCCTCCAATCGTGAAATAGTACTTGCCGAGCTGTTGGTATGCAGTGTGCTGACCACAAGATGTCCTGTGATTGACGCCTGTACTGCAATCTCTGCTGTCTCCTGATCTCGAATCTCACCGATCATGATGATATCAGGGTCCTGTCGCAGAATAGAACGAAGTGCTGACGCAAATGTCAGATCCGCCTTATTATTTACCTGAACCTGGTTTATTCCGTCGATATTGGCCTCGACCGGATCCTCAACTGTGATGATATTTACGTCCTCACTGTTCAGCTCTGAAAGCGCTGTATAAAGTGTCGTTGACTTACCACTTCCTGTAGGTCCTGTAACAAGGATGATACCGTTCGTATTCATCAGTATATGATCAAAGGCCTTAAGCTCTTCGTCTGAAAATCCCAGCTCCTTTTTATCTCTTGTAAGTGCCTTTTTCTGCGCAAGTCGCATAACGCACTTCTCACCGAATACTGTCGGAAGGATTGATACTCGGATATCATACTCTATCTTGTCTATCTCCATAGTGATACGGCCGTCCTGCGGCTTACGTTTCTCAGAAATATCCATACCACCTATAATTTTAAGTCGTGTAATAATTGCAGAAAGCAGATGTATACTATATGCCGCCTTCTCATAAAGCGCACCATCTATTCTGTATCGTACCCTGACTTTATTTTCCAGTGCCTCTATATGTATATCTGAAGCCCTGAGTCTGGCTGCCTGCTCAATTATAGAGTTGACAAGCAAAACAACAGGTGAATTGTTGACGTCCTTGCTGGTAGATTCCTCTGCCTCGGCGTTTTTCTGCTCACGCTCTTTTCGCTCTCTTGCATACTCCTGCGCTGCCTTCATGGCCTCGGTATCACCATAGTACTTATCAAGTGTCAGAAGAATATCTCTGGCTGTCGCAACCGCCGGCTCAGCCTGCAGATTTGTGATGATGGAAAAATCATCCATTGCGACCATATCCATAGGATCAGCCATGGCCACATGCACTATATTGGCATTATTCTTGTCAAATGCATATGGTATCATAACATGCTTTCTAAGCACTGTCTCAGTGACAAGCGCCTGCACATCTTCCGGAATGTTTATGGCACTGACATTCACAAACGGAAGCTCAAGCTGCTGCGAAAGTGCCTTTGCAATCTGAAGCTCATTGGTAAATCCAAGCTCTACAAGAGTCTCACCTATCTTTTGTGAGTCTCCTTTGATTTTTTCAGAGCCTGCTCAAGCTGCTCCTGAGTTATTACATTTTCATTTATAAGCATATCTCCGATACGCTTTTCTCTCGTCTTAAAGCCATTTCGGCTCCCCTTTCGTCTCATATAGGAAAATTGTACCATTATAATTATCTTATTTCAAGTGCTTTATCAAGAAAATTTTTTGACGTATAACCCGACATGGTAATGTCTGGCTATACGTCTTACAACAACTCTGTATTTAAGTCCTGCCTAAGCATAGACTCTCATTGTTAAAAACTAACGATTCCGAGTGCCTGCAGCAACAGTATAAGCAGGAATGCCGGTGCAATAAATTTAACCATGATTATATAAAGCCCTTTTCTGGTGAATTTGCTGCCTCCGCGTGTCACCTCATCTATTATTACCTTTGGACTTACTATCCATCCGATAAGGATACATGTGGCAAGTGCCACGATTGGCATGAGCACATTGTTGCTGACATAGTCCATTATATCAAGTATCTGTCCGACTGTACCGTTTGGAAGCTTAACCTCCATATAGAGCTTATTGTAGCCAAGGCAGACTATTATCTCTGCAATCAGACCGTATACCGTGACTAAAATTGCGCTTTTCTGCGGCTCCAGTGAAATCTGTCTATAAGACTCGATACAATAGCCTCCATAATTGATACAGACGATGTGACAGCTGCGAATGCAACTATCATAAAGAATATCAGTCCAACGATATCTCCTGCTATTCCCATTTCATTAAATACCTTTGGCAGTGATATAAACATAAGCCCCGGTCCTGCTGACATGCCGTCTCTGCCCATAAATACATATACTGCCGGAATAATCATAAGACCTGCAAGGAATGCAACAAGTGTATCAAAAATCTCGATCTGGTTGATTGAGCCCATGAGCTTTGATTCCTTCTTGACATACGAACCATATGCAACCATGATTCCCATAGCCACACTGATTGAGTAGAACAGCTGACCGAGCGCATCAACAAATACTGTGACAAGCTTTTGCATTGTAAGCCCCTTGAAGTCAGGAACCACATATATCTTAAGACCCTCAAGACCACTTCTTACTGTGCCTGATGCCTCCTTATAATTGAGCGTCAATGAAAAAATACCGATTGCAAAATAAGCACAACAAGGATAGGCATGAGCACCTTGCTGAAGCGCTCGATACCTTTATTGACTCCGCCAATGACAACTGATGCTGTTAAAAGCAGATACACCACTCCAAATATGATTGGTGCCCACTGGCCTGTGATAAAGCCTGTGAAATATCCATCCGCAACTGCCTTCTTACCGCTTCCTGTAATGAAAAGTGTAAAGTATTTTAAAACCCATCCACCTATAGTACAGTAATAAGGCAGAATAATAGCCGGTACTATACACGCAAGCACACCAATAAACTTACCCTTTGGATTGATAAAACCATACGCGGTGAGCGGTCCCTGTCCTGTCTTACGTCCTATTGCAATCTCAGTGGTAAGCAATGTAAAACCAAAGGTCAGAACAAGTATCATATACACCAGCAGAAAAAGTCCTCCTCCGTCCTTTGCTGCCAGATACGGAAACCTCCATATATTTCCAAGTCCTACCGCACTGCCGGCTGCCGCAAGAACGAACCCAATGTTGCCGGAAAAAGTGCTTCTTGATTTTTCTTTCATTTTCTACTGTCTCCTTAATATATTATATAATTTAATTTCGATTTAATATGGACATTGTTTCCATTTACAAATCTAATATACCTATTATAATCATCTAGAGTACATTTTGCAATGGTTGATATTTTTTATTCGCATTTGCAGTTTGGTGGCACATGGCAGGTGTCACCAAACGTAACGCAAATTCACCACAACATAAGGAACGTAAGCCCCGGGTACCGCGGGCGCACACGTACTCCCGCCGGAGCGCATAGCGAAGTGGCTTAGATACTGTAGAAATTATGCCCACAAGACACAGAAACGCCCCTGCATGGACGCAGGGGCGAGGAGAACCGCGCCACGGAAGGCGCGTTTCGACGGTTTCGTCAAGCATAGAAACCCATCAAGCATAATTTCGTACAGTATCTTAGCCACGCAGCGTAGCGACGACGGGAGTACGTGTGCGCCAGTGGTACCCGGGGCTTGCGTTCCGAACTATTACCCTAAATAAGGTTCTTGATTCCCTCTGTTAAACGCTTTGCAACTCTCACATTGTTCATAGTGTAAAGATGAATTCCCTCCACATCATTAGCTAAAAGCTCAATTATCTGACTCTCGCAGTAAGACATTCCGGCATCAAAAAGTGCCGCCTTGTTGTCTCCGTATCTGTGCACAATCTTCTGGAACTTCTCCGGGAACTTTGCTCCGCACATTGTGACCATTCTCTGAATCTGAGCCGCATTGATACAAGGCATGATGCCCGGGATAACAGGCACATTGATACCTGCAAGCCTGCAGTCCTCCGCAAAATTGAAGAAGGTATTATTGTCAAAGAAGAGCTGCGATAAAAGAAGCTCTGCACCGGCATCAACCTTTTTCTTAAGATTCTTAATATCATCTACCTTATCAGCTGCCTCCGGATGGATGTCCGGGTAGCACGCACCTGCGATACAGAACTGATCACCTGTGGTGTCCTTTATGTACTTAATAAGGTCGCTTGCATGGAGAAAATCCTCCTTTGCAGGCACGTTCGGATTTCTATCTCCTCTTAAAGCGAGGATATTCTCAATGCCCTCATATGAAAGCTGTCTCGTGAACTCATCTATCTCAGCCTTGTTATAGCACAGACATGTAAGGTGCACGACCGGCTCCACATTGTACTGGTTCTTGATTTTCTTCGCAATCTCGATAGTCTTGTTATTGTTTGAGCTGCCGCCTGCGCCAAATGTCACGCTGATGTACTCAGGATGACAATCACAAAGTATCTCAAGCATCTCATCTATATTTTTGAAGTCTTCCTCCTTCTTTGGTGGAAATATCTCAAAGGAGAGCGACTGTGGTTTGTTTGTATGTATCTGTGTAATCTTCATGTTATCCTCCGGTATATATGGTTATTCAATAATTTTTAATTTTTATATTCCATATATTACTGTAGTTTTTTGTCATTGTAAAATATATTTTTCTTTTAGTTTGTCATAAATAAAATCTATATCAAAACTTGCTGAGTATTTGATTTTTTTATATGAGGTGATATAATGGGCGAAGCAAATCAAAAAAAGAGGTTTCACAATGAAAAAAAATAGATTTTGATAATGATTCAATAAAGAAAAATATATTGCAGGCTGCTCTGCCCATGCTGGCAGCCCAGATTCTAAGCCTGTTGTACAATATAGTAGACCGCATATACATTGCCCGCATACCGGATATGGGAACCACTGCACTCGGTGCTGTGGGGCTTTGCTTTCCTATTATAATGCTGACAATTGCTTTCTCCAATCTCTTTGGAAGCGGTGGTGCTCCTCTTTTTTTTCAATAAAAAGAGGCATGAGTGATGACAGAGCCGCCAATACTATAATGAATACGAGCTTTACAATGGTCTGCACATTCGCAGTCGTTTTTACAGCTTTGTGCATGATTTTTGCAAAGCCTCTTTTAATCGTGTTTGGCGCATCTGAAAATGCTCTCAAATACGCTCTGCCATACCTGCTCATTTATTTGATAGGAACACTCCCATCCATGATTTCAACCGGCATGAATCCCTTTATCAACGCTCAGGGCTACTCCACTACCGGCATGCTGTCTGTTGCAATCGGAGCCGTTGCCAATCTGGTTTTAGACCCGCTTTTTATATTTGGATTTAATTTCGGTATCAAAGGAGCAGCTATTGCTACGGTCATCTCACAAATACTGTCTGCTCTCTATGTGCTTCACTTTCTTAGGAAAAAGGCTGAGCTTAAGGTGCGCCTTATGACACTCTCTGAATTCAGTGAAAACACGCGCTATGCAAAGGACATCATAAGCCTTGGAACCTCAGGCTGTGTCATGCAGCTCACAAACAGCCTGGTATCTATATGCTGCAACAATGTGCTTTCAGTGACCGGTGGCGATTTGTACATATCGGTAATGACCATCGTATCAAGCATCAGGCAGATGGTCGAGACTCCAATTTATGCAATTGTGGAGGGTTCATCTCCTGTTTTAAGCTACAACTATGGCGCCAAAAGGCCGGCCCGGGTGAGAAAATCTATTTTCACTATGGGACTGCTCGTGCTTCTATATACAGCTGTCATGTGGAGTGTAATCATACTTGCCCCTCATGCCCTGATTGCTATTTTCAGTTCCGATTCCACCCTTATGGATGATGCGGTGAAGGCTTTGAATATCTACTTTGCGGCATTCATATTTATGGATCTGCAGTACATCGGACAGACCACCTTTAAATCACTGAACAAAAAGAAGCGGGCTATATTTTTCTCCCTGCTTCGCAAGGTGTTCATCGTTGTACCGCTGACATATATTCTGCCTTACTCCTTTGGTATGGGAACCGACGGTGTGTTTATGGCAGAGCCTGTATCAAACGTGATTGGCGGAAGCATCTGCTTTGTAACCATGCTTGGCACTGTGCTACCTGAGCTTCGCAGAATGGAGCAGTAATTACAGCATCTCATCAATGCAGATGCCGTAGCCTCCGGTCGGATCATCGACAAACACATGGGTGACTGCTCCTATTATTTTACCATCCTGTATGATAGGGCTTCCGGATGTGCCCTGCACTATGCCACCGGAGAGCTCTATCAGCCTGTCGTCTGTCACCTTAAGCTCCATTCCCTTGTTTGTATCTGTCGCTTTTTTATCTATATTTGTTATTTCCAGATTATATTTTTCAAGTTTTCCTGATATTTCCGATATCATCTGTGCACTGCCTGTGTGTATCTCATCCTTGCCGGCAACCGGATAATACGTATCCTCTGCGGCATATTCCGACAATTCATCGCTGTCAAGCTGTCCGTAAATTCCCAGATTACTATTGCAGTCAAGTGTGCCTATATGGCTTTTTTTTTGCCAAAATATACCACTCCGCCTATCTCGCCCGGCGCGCCGGATTTTCCCTTTTGATTTTGGTAAGCTTCATGCTGTACAAATCACCACTGTTTGCATACAAGAGATTTCCGCTTTGCGTTCCGTCTCCTATTCCATGCCCCAGCGCTCCAAAACGGCCGTCCTTTGTATAATAAGTGATAGTACCGATTCCTGCCAGATCGTCCTTCACCCATATTCCCATGTAGTATCTGCCATCATCCATCCTGACAGGCGTGATATCCGCTGACATTTTCTCACCGCCTCTAAGAAATTTAATGTTTACGGTACTTTTATCTTCATTACTTTCATCATACTGCTTCATAATATCATTCACAGCTTCAGAAAGCTCCTCCTTGTCTGCCACAGTGCGCCCATTGACAGATAGGATGTAATCACCGCACTGCACCTTTTTATCTGCCGGATTGACTTTTTTGCCATCCTCGTCTGTCACCTCCGTCGTATTCACTACGAGCACTCCCTCTGTCTGCTCATATATACCGGTCAGCCTGCCACAGGCATATACACCCTCAACACTTATTCCATCACTTATTTTATCTGTCTCTTCATAATCTCTGTCAGTAGCTCTGTGAGTTGATGCTGTCTCTGCTGCCTGTCCTATGTCTTGTTCGGTTCCGCCGGTTCCACCGTTTCCGCTGTTTTCGCCGTTTCCGCCGTTTTCACCATTTTCACCATTCTCGCCCGAATCAGCCAATACACTGGCCGCCTGTCCCGGAAGCCCTGTCGCATATCTTCCATATCCGGCCTTTGATTCATTTAAAAACTTCCTAATGCGCTTTCATCAAATGCCTTATCTACCCTGCTGCACCACTTATCATCACTGCTTAGTGCAAACATAGCTATCACTGCTGCAGCCAGCGTGACACTCACAAATTTTCCAAAAACTTCCGCATACTATTACCTCCATTTGGATTAGTATGCTCCTGTAATTTTTCTTTTATTCTTTTTAATTATCTTATTATCTCATTCTAACTATTCCAAATTATTTTGAGCAAAAACCAGTATAGTTTGACAGTTTAGGTGTTTTCCTATATAATTTCGATATATTTATATGTTTATTATAAATTTCACATAAAATTCCCACGTTGTCAGTTACAAATAAATACTGTAATAGCTTTATAATTCTTAAATCACCATTTAATAAAGGAGGGATTCCATGAATACATACCTGCTAATCACATCCATAGTAATCTTCTTATGTATCCTGCTAAATCGTGTCTCCAACCGCATAGGCATTCCGGCACTTTTAGCCTTTATCGTGCTCGGCATGCTTTTTGGCTCTGACGGAATAATGAAGATAGATTTCGACAATTACGCGTTCGCTGAACAGATATGCTCTACCGCGCTGATATTTATCATGTTCTATGGCGGCTTTGGCACCAACTGGCAGCGTGCAAAGGCTGTTGCCGTTAAGTCTGTGCTTTTGTCCACCATCGGTGTTATTATCACATGCTTTCTCACAGGGCTGTTCTGTCACTTTGCCCTTAATATGAGCTGGGAAATAAGCTTTCTCCTCGGTGCGCTGATTTCATCAACTGATGCGGCGAGCGTTTTCTCCATACTGCGTTCGAAAAAGCTGAATCTGAAATACAATACCGCCTCTCTTCTTGAAGTGGAAAGCGGTAGTAATGACCCATGTGCCTATATGCTCACAGTTGCTTTTATATCCATATCTCAGGGCAGCGCAAGCCCGGGAAATATTGCCATACTCATAGTAAAGCAGCTTGCCTTCGGCATAATCTTCGGCGTCCTGATTGCAAAGCTTTCCATCATGCTCCTTCGATATATACGCTTCAAAAGCGCGGGGTTTGATGCGATTTTCATGGTGGGAATTGCTCTGATATCGTATGCCCTGCCTGCTTACTTTGACGGAAACGGCTTCTTAAGTGCCTATATAGTCGGCATTATACTCGGTAACACAGAAATAGAAAATAAAAAAAATCTGGTAAATTTCTTTGATGGCATAACAGGACTCATGCAGATGCTTATTTTCTTTCTGCTTGGTCTGCTTTCTTTCCCATCAAAGCTGCCACACGTCATAGTACCGGCACTTTTAATATTTATGTGGCTGACCTTTGTGGCAAGACCTCTTTCTGTCGCACTTGTGCTCACACCATTTCGCAGCAAAATAAAACAGCAGCTGCTTGTCTCATGGTCCGGCTTAAGAGGAGCTGCATCCATAGTGTTTTCCATCATGGCATATACCGCCACCAATGATGACCTCGACACCTTCCACATAATATTTATGATAGTACTCTTTTTCAATACTGCTTCAAGGCTCAATGCTTCCATGGATATCACGAAAGCTTGACATGCTTGATAAAACAGCCGATGTAATGAAGACCTTCAATGATTACTCCGAGGAAGCAGATATCCAGTTCATACAGCTTACCATACCGGAAAATCATCTGTGGTGCGGTCACAAGCTAAAGGACCTGACGCTGCCTCCTGAGACACTGATTGTGCTTATACGAAGAGGTGAGCAGAATATAATACCGGACGGTGAAACAATAATTCTGCAAAATGATGTGCTCGTGCTTAGTGCCATCACACCTGATGAGGTGCATGGTATAAAACTGGTGGAAAAAATAATAGAAAAAGACAGCAGATATAACAATAAACTGCTGTCTGAAATATCAAAAAACACAATGAGATTATAATAATGATCCAAAGAAACGGGCAGGTAATCATTCCAAACGGAAACGTACGGCTGACCACCGGTGATATACTGGTAATCAACCGCGCCGTAAACTGATAATGTCAGATTTTTTTCTCCATGGCAAGTGCTTTCATCTCGCGTGCGCTCTCCATCACGGTATCTGTGATTTTTGCACCGCCAAGCATTCTGGCAAGCTCAGCCACGCTGTCATTGTCAGTTAGTCTTCGAATCCTTGAAACCGTGGATTTGTTCTCGACTGCTTTTTCAATAAGGAAATGTGCATCTGCCATAGCTGCTATCTGTGGCAGATGTGTGATACATATAATCTGATGGTTGCGGCCAAGCTCATTCATCTTCTCAGAGACCATCTGAGCTGTACGTCCACTGATTCCAGAATCAATCTCATCGAAAATAAGCGACTCAATGTGGTCATTTTCCGCCATGATTGTCTTGATGCCAAGCATGATACGTGACAGCTCTCCGCCTGAAGCTACCCTGCCGAGCGGCTTAAGCGGTTCTCCGGGGTTAGTTGATATGAGAAATTCCGGCGCATCGATGCCGTTTGCCGTATAGTCCGGCAATCTGTCAAACTGCATATCAAACTGCACATCAAGGAAATTCAAATCATTAAGTGCTGATTTAATTTCTGACACAAGCTTTACAGCACTCCTTTGTCTGATTTCTGACACCTCATCCGATATCTGTGCCAGCTCCTTTTCCTTTTTCGCAAGCTGCTGCTCTAATTTCTGTAAATAAGAATCATAATCATTCAGGACACTGATACGCTCCCTCTTTTCATTGAGTGCTATCAGTATATCATCAATTGAGTTGCCGTATTTGCTCTTTAGATGATTTATCTCATCCAGACGCTTTTGTGTCTCATAGAAGGTCTCCTCGTCAAACTCAGCCTGTGATATATATCCTGATATCTCGTGATTAAAATCAGAAAGCAGACTGTCTATCTCTGACAGCTGACTCTCCAGAGCTTCCACATCCTCATCATAACCTGATACCTGCGACAGCTCTCTTACCGCCCTGCCAATAAGCTCTGAGGCACTCTCCATCTCGCCTCCTGTGGCAGAATATGCAGCATTTACGCCCTCCATGATTTTTTTTCCGTTTGAAAACTTCCTAAACTGCGCCTCAAGCTCCTCATCCTCACCCGGCACAAGGGAAGCTTCTTCTATCTCCTTCACCTCGTACTCAAGGAATGACAGCTCACGGCTTCTTTCTTCATTGTCGATATTTGACTTTTCATACTCATCCTTAAGCGCCCTATATGCTTTGTATGTGACTGAAAGCTGCTGCTTTTTATCTCCAAGCGGCTGCTTTGCGTACTCATCAAGTATATCAAGGTGTTTTTCTTTGATAAAGTGACTGGTGCTCATGCTGACCGTGAATATCTATGAGATATGAGGCTATTTCCTTCATTCGCGAAACAGACACGGCTTCACCGTTTACCCTGCCGACTGCGCGCGACTGTGTGATTTTACGGCTTAAAATCACGCATCCGTCCTCGACCTCCACATCAAGCTCCCTTAAAGCCTCTATAATCTTTGGGTCCTCAACTGAAAAAATAAGCTCCACAAAAGCAGGCTTTTCATTGTCTCTTAGCATCTCCTTTTGCACTTTTTCACCAAGCGCCAGATTGATAGAGCCTATGATGATTGATTTTCCGGCTCCGGTCTCTCCCGACAGTATATTTAGTCCGTCGGAAAACTCAACCTCACACTCATCTATGAGTGCCAGATTCTTTACATGTAGATTTTGTAACATATTTTCTCCTTCCTCTCCCAGGCATGACGATATATGTTATTTTCTGTTACAGTTCAGCTATAATCTGATATTCATGTAACATTATTCCACAATTCTGCGGATTTTTTTTTCATCACCGCATATGTATCATCAACAGTCCGGATTGCACACATGATTGTGTCATCTCCTGCAATCGAACCGACGATTTCTCTCATCTTCATGGCATCTATTGCAGCACAGACAGCACTTGCCATTCCCGATACCGTCTTTATAACGAGGATATTCTGTGCCATATCCATTGACAAAAAGCCCTCTCTGAGTACTCTTTCGTATTTTTTGAGAGATTCTCAGGTGCATCCGTTATCACGGCGTACTTCTGTCTGCCGCCTGCGGTAGGAATCTTTGTGAGCTTAAGCTCCCTGATATCCCTGGATACTGTGGCCTGAGTCACGCGAAAACCATCTTTTCAAGAAGTGCAGACAGCTCATCCTGCGTCTCTACCTCATTCTTTTGGATTATCTCAATTATCTTGGATTGTCTGTTTGTTTTCATGTCCTGCCACCTCATAAATATTATTTGTAACTATTCATTATAACAATCCTTATCTGTGTTATGAATAATTTCCCATCTTTTGCGGAGTATCTCCAAAAAGCTTCTCTGGTGAAGCTTGCAAATCTTTGTATGATTGGCTGCCTTTGAAATAACAAAACGGTCTCCCACAGCCAGCTCTGCCGTAGTGTCGCCATCATAGCTGACACACGCCATCTCATCGTTTTGCTCCCTGCGGCTTAGAATCTCTATCTCTATCTCATCATCGCCTGAAAGCACAATGCTCTTTGACGTAAGATTGTGAGCATTGTTCGGTGTAAGCAGTATCATATCGCCCTTCGGATCCACAATCGGACCTCCCGCCGACATACTGTAGCCTGTAGAGCCCGTTGGAGTCGCAACAATGATGCCATCGGCGGTAATTGTTTAAAAACTCACCGTTTACATACACATTGAGGCTTAATATCTGCAAATTGCCCTTTCTATGGATGACTATATCATTTAATGCAACTCTCGAGGTCTCACTGCCTCTTTTATGCCCTGTGAGCATAATACGGTCCTCTGTCATGTATTTATCAGCCATGAGCGAATCAATAGCATCAAATACCGTAGCTTCCTCCACCTCACACAGATAGCCGAGTGTGCCGAGATTCACTCCCATAAGCGGAATCTCAAGTGTCTCCACCCTTGTGGCTGCACGAATCAGTGTACCATCTCCGCCGAGCACAAGAATACACTGCGTATCCTGTGGTATATCCTCAAGCTCAAACTCGTTATCGGATATAGCCTCGACATTGCTCATAAGACCCTTTGCCGTGCCGCCCTTTTGCTCTATGTATGCCACTATTTTATTTGTAAGTGCAAAATCCCTGTCCTTATAGGCATTTGCTATCACAACAAAATGTTTCATAGTCTCTTTCCTGTCCAGCTCTCCATGCGCGGCCTCGACCACACTATGAATATCCACTGATTCCTCCTTTATAGGATCATCTGTCTTTTGATATGTACGAGGTACTCTATATTGCCCTCCGGTCCCTTGATTGGTGAATACTCAAGGTCTAACACGCTAAATCCATTTGAAAGTGCAAAGGATATGATATTGTTCACTACCTCCTCATGCACGCTCTTGTCACGGACCACGCCCTTTTTACCTACCTTTTCCCTGCCTGCCTCAAACTGTGGCTTGATAAGACAAACCATCTCGCCACCGTCCTTTAACAGTGCTCTTGCAGGACCTAACACCTTGGTAAGTGATATGAATGACACATCAACCGATGCAAAATCCAGCTCATCATCTATGTCATTGGGCGTCACATACCTGATATTGGTCTTTTCCATGCACACCACGCGCTCGTCCTGACGCAGCTTCCATGCAAACTGGCCATATCCGACGTCCACGGCATACACCTTTTTAGCACCATTTTGAAGCATACAGTCTGTAAAACCGCCTGTTGATGCACCTATATCCATGCACACCTTGCCATCCATCGTGATATCAAAGTGCTTCATAGCCTTTTCAAGCTTTAGCCCTCCACGGCTCACATACTGCAGTGTCTTTCCATGAATCTCAATATTGCAGTCATCAGGAAATGTGCTTCCCGCCTTATCCTCACGGTTGTTATTTACAAAAACATTGCCCTCCATAATCATGGTCTTTGCTTTTTCCCGTGATGGTGCAAGGCCTCTGTTTACAAGTAATACGTCTAATCTTTCTTTCATACTGTATGTTACCTCTATCTATAATGCTGCTATTATACGCTTAGCCACCGATTCGGCATCCACATGCAGCTCCTTTTTAGCACCTCGACATTGCCATGCTCCACATAGCAGTCAGGAAGTGCAACTGTCAACACCTCAAGAGCTATGCCGTTAGTCTTGACATACTCCGTCACATGCTCACCAAAACCGCCGCTTTGCACGTTTTCCTCCATAGTCACAAGCAGGCTGTGTTCAGCCGGCAATTTCTTAATTGCTTCCTTATCAAAAGGCATTGCAAAACGCGCATTGATAAGTGTAGCAGAGATTCCCTCTGCCTCAAGCCGCTTTACTACATCAACGGCAGTCTTTACCATACTGCCGAGTGCCATGATAGCCACCGTGCTTCCTTTTCTGATTAGCTCACTCTTTGCAAGCTCTATCGGCTGTCTGATTTCCTTAAGGCCGTCATAGGCTGCCCCTCTTGGATATCTGAGTGCAATCGGACCGTCATATGCCACTGCAAATTTCATCATATCAGACAGCTCCCACTTATTCTTCGGAGCCATGATTGTCATATTCGGGATGACCGACAGATATGATATGTCAAATATACCCTGATGTGTCTCTCCGTCACTGCCTACAAGCCCTGCCCTGTCGATTGCAAAGATGACATGCAGATTCTGTATGCACACATCGTGAAGTATCTGGTCAAACGCCCTTTGTAAAAATGACGAGTACACCGCAAATACCGGGATAAGTCCTGCCTTTGCAAGCCCTGCCGCAAAGGTCGTGGCATGTGCCTCGGCTATTCCCACATCAAAAAATCTGTCCGGGAAATTGCGGTGGAATCTGCGAAGCCCTGTTCCATCTGCCATGGCAGCCGTTATCGCAACTACCTTTGGATTTCTCTCGCCCAGCTTCTTCATGACTGTTGAGAAGACATCTGTGTAATTGGCCTTCGTGCGCTTATTCTTTGGAAGCCCTGTCTCTACGACAAACGGCTCTGCCCCGTGAAATCTGGAAGGATAACGCTCAGCCGGGCCATAGCCTGCTCCTTTTTCGTGAGCACATGCACAAGCACCGGACCATCCACACGCTTTGCCTCATCAAACACACGGCACATTTCCTTTATATCACTGCCATCCACAGGTCCCAAATAGATAATGCCCATGTCCTCAAAGAACATCCCCGGAATAAAAAGCTGCTTTATGCTACTCTTTGTATTCCTGATATGCTTTACCATACGCTCTCCGTAGATTGGTATATGGTTAAGGGAATTCATGACATTATTCTTTAAATCCCTGTATGCATCCGCTGTGCGAAAGCCTGAAAGATACTGGCTGATGCCCCCAACGTTCTCTGAAATCGACATATTGTTGTCGTTTAGCACTATAATAAAATTGCCCTTCACGCTTGAAGCGTTGTTGAGCGCCTCATATGCCATGCCTCCGGTCAGCGCACCGTCTCCTATTACAGAAACCACGTGGTAGTCCTCTCCTGTCACCTGTCTGGCTGTCGCAAGCCCAAGTCCCGCTGATATGGATGTGGAGCTGTGTCCTGTATTAAAGCAGTCACAATCGCTCTCATCCGCCTTTGGGAAACCGCTCATGCCTCCATACTGTCTGAGCGATGAAAATCCATCCTTTCTGCCGGTGAGTATCTTGTGTGTGTACGACTGATGCCCTACATCCCACACTATCTTATCCTTCGGCAGATCAAAGCACAGATGCAGCGCCATGGTAAGCTCCACAACTCCGAGGTTTGATGCCAGATGACCTCCTGTCACCGATATGCTCTCTATAAGAAACTGCCTGATTTCATCCTTTAACAGCTCAAGCTCCTCAGGTGTCAGTTTTTTATATCATTTTCCTTTTGTATCTTTTCTAAAACCATCCTATTTCTCCCGATGGATCAGATATTCAAATAACTCCTTAAGAAATGCATCATCGTATCCCAAATCATCAAGCTGCTCCTCTGCCTCCTTGGAGATGCGCTCCACATCAGAAACCGCTTTATCCAATCCCTCAAATGTGACATATGTCGCTTTATTATTTTTCTCGTCACTGCCTACAGGCTTTCCAAGCACCTCAAGTGTACTTGTGACATCAAGCACATCATCCTGTATCTGAAACGCAAGCCCCAGCTTTGCCGCTATCTGCTCCACGCGTGATACCTCATCAGACGATGCCCCTGCAAGGATTGCTCCTATCATCATCGAGCTCTCTATAAGTGCGCCTGTTTTAAGCCTGTAGATAAAGTCAAGTTTTTCCCTTGTGATAGGACAGTCATCGGATTTCTCGCTTTCTACATCAACCACCTGTCCTCCGACCATACCATACACACCTGCCTTTTTTTGCAAGCACCGCAAATGCCCTTGCCACGCGCGCATCGGCTACTTCCATGCCAAAAGCCTTTGCTGCGGTCTCATATGCCAGGTTTAAAAGTGCATCACCTGCAAGAATGCCCATAGCCTCACCGTACACAGCATGTGTGGTCTTCTTTCCACGCCTGTACTCATCATTGTCCATGGCAGGCAGGTCATCATGCACCAGCGAGTAGGTGTGTATCATCTCGATTGCTGCCATAAATGGCTCAATCACTGCACTGCTTCCGCCAAACATATGGTAAGTCTCTTCCATGAGGATAGGGCGAAGCCTTTTTCTACCGGCTCTCACACTATAGTTCATGGCCTCAAAAATAATCCTCTGCTGTCCCTCCTCAGCGGGAAGAAACTTCTCAAGCACATCGTTTATATGCTCTACCTTTTGCTGCAGCTCTTCCATGAATTGTGACTTATTTAAATTCCCATTTAAGCTCATCAGAATTCCTCCAGTTGTCCGTCGCTGTTTAGCACAAGCATGGCCTTTTCCATGCCCTGTACCATATCATTGGCACTCTTTACCTCATCAAGCCCCTTCTTGTAGAGCTCAAAGGCCTCATCCAGGGATACATCCGCATCCTCCATCCTCGCCACTATCTGCTCTAAGTGTGCAAAGCGCTCCTCGAGTGTCAGTGTTTTTTCATTTTCTTTGCTCATCGTTAATAACCTCCGAAACTACGGCCCTTGCATGACCGTCTATCAGATATATATTTATGTCATCGCCTGCATTGATATCGGATACACTGTGCAGTGCCCCTTCTTTTCCACCTCGACATACGCATAACCCTGTGCCAGTTTTTTGCCGGTGAATATGCATCCAGTGTACCTGAAAGCAGTGCCAGACGCTGTCTGCAATCCGAAAGCCTCTGTTTCATAATCCTTTCAAGTGCATCCTCGATATCTGCCAGACGCCTTTTATTCTCATTTAGTTTATTCTGTGGACTAAGGAAATTAAGTCTTGTTTTAATATGTGACAGCTTTTCCCTGAAAAAATCAATCCGGCCTGTCAGATTTCTGTCCATCCTGCGGCGCAGATTGTCAAGGCGCTCTAACGTCTGTCTGTAGTCACTGACTGCAAGCTCTGCAGCCGCTGAAGGTGTGGGTGCTCTCCTGTCTGACACAAAATCCGCTATCGTCCAGTCAGTCTCATGGCCTACTGCCGAGATGATTGGCGTGCGGCAGTCAAATATGGCTCTCGCCACAATCTCCTCATTAAAGGCCCATAAATCCTCTATGGAGCCTCCGCCTCTGCCGACTATTATCACATCAAGATTCATCGCATCCAATGTCTGTATGCCCTTCACTATGCTATTAGCCGCACCCTCTCCCTGCACAAGTGCCGGATAAAGTATGACCTGTACATATGGATTCCTGCGCGATGATACATTCCTTATATCCTGCACGGCCGCGCCTGTCGGTGCTGTAACCACACCAATACGGCCGGCATACCGTGGAATAGGCTGCTTGTACTCTGCAGCAAACATGCCCATCTCCTCAAGCTCACGCTTTAGCTGCTCGAATTTGAGATACAGATTGCCCTCTCCGTCAAGCTCTATCTTTTTGGCATAAAGCTGATATGCGCCGGTCTTCTCATACACCTCAACGGAACCTGTCACAATAACCTGGTCTCCCTCCTTCATGTGGAAAGAAAGTCCTGCCGCCCTGCTGCCCGCAAACATGATAGCGTTCATGGCTGCTCCCGCGTCCTTTATTGTGAAATAAATATGACCGCTCGTGTGATACTTGCAGTTGCTCACCTCTCCCTTTATGCTCACCTGTCTGAGCATAAAATCCTGAGCGAACATATTTTTAATATAGCTATTTACTTGCGCTACCGAATATATATTTCTATTTGCCATGTTCAATGCTCTATATCGCTGTTCCTCTTAAGCTATGCAAACTTTGCAAGCACTCCGTTTACAAATGCACCTGACTCATCTGCACCATACTTCTTTGCAAGCTCAACAGCCTCATTTATTGAAACCTTTGTAGGAATATCGTCCTCAAACTTTATCTCATAAACTGCCAATCTGATAATTGCCAGATCAACCTTTGCCATACGATTGGTCTTCCAGCCTGTAGACTTCTCATCGATGAGTGCATCAAGCTCTGCCATATGCTCAATAATCGCACTGCATTTTTCATCAATATACTGTTTTTCCTCGTCTGTAGGATTTGTAAGCTCATCATTTAAAAGCTCCATCTGCTCTGCAAGCTCAGACTTGTCATGAAACTCAACCCTGAAAAGCATCTTAAAAACGTTTTCTCTTATCTTGCTTCTTGTCATTTAAATTCCTCTCGTGAATAGTATTTTATATAAATTAAGGATGTCTGTACGACATCCTTAATTATACTACATTTGTGATCATTTAAAAGAACTATTTAATTCTCTCCCATATCAACACTTGCTATACGAACATTGATAGTAGCCACAGAAAGCCCTGTCATTGTCTCAATTGCAGACTTAACCTTCTCCTGTACCTTTGTAGAAACCTCAGGGATGCTGTATCCATAAGCAATATTGAGTGCTACATCAACCACTACCTCATTGTCTGCTATCTCAATCTGAATTCCCTTTGAGAGATTCTTCATACCGAGCCTGCTGACAATCTCGTTTGTGATATTGCCTGCCATGGAGCTTACTCCCTCAACCTCAGTGGCAGCAAGACCTGCTATGATAGCTACAACCTCATCTGCTACCTTGATCTCGCCAGACTCATCTGATTTGATATTTATTGTGTTTCTATTCTCTGCCATGTCCATGTTCCTCCTTAACCGGCTATACGGTCTGTCCCTTTGCCACGTAAACCTGGAATGAGTCATTTCCCGTAAGTGATCTATTTCTTGATACGCGAACATTCTTGTCTGTGATCACGTACTCCAGATTGGCGCCATCCTCAATCACCGTATCCTGTAGCAGGATGCAGTTCTTGACCTTTGCATTCTTTCCTATCTTGACGCCTCTTGATAGGATGCTGTTCTCCACGGTACCCTCGATGACACAGCCATCAGCAACCATGACATTCTTGGCTTTTGAGCCACTTATGTATCTTGTAGGATTATCATCCCTGATCTTTGTATAGATAGAATTGCCACTCTTAAACAATGCTTTCCTGTTATCCTCATCAAGGAGCTTCATATTCTCCTCGAAATAGCTCTTCATATCTGTAATCTGTGAAGCATAGCCTGTGTACTCATATGCCTGAATATTGAGTGAATCAGTGTTTGCAGCCATCAGATCTCTTGTGAAATAAGAATAGCCATGTACAAAAGCGTCATCCACTATTCTAATGAGCTTCTCCTTCTCCATGATATAGATATTCATGCCAAAGTTTACCTTGCCCATATCCCTTGCATTGATATATATCTTTTGATACGTCCATCATCTATATCAAATGTATAGTACAGCTCATCATTGTTGCCGTTTGGTCTAAGGAATACCTTCGGTACCTCCTGCTTGCGGTACATTGCAGTGATATCAGCCCCTGTGCTCTTGTGTGCCTCAATCAGCTCCCTGAAATCAAAATTGAATACATAGTTTGCATCAGCCATGATAACATACTTCTGAGTACACTTCCTCAGATAGCCCTTAAGGCTTTCGATTGCCTCAACACGACCCTCATACACCTTAATCTGCTTCTGTGCATAAGGCGGAACTATATTGATACCACCATTTTTTCTTGCAAGATCAAACTCCTGACCTGAGCCCAGGTGATCCATCAGAGAGTGATAGTTCTTCTTAACTATGAGAGATATATTGTCAATTCCGCTATGTACCATGCTCGAAATCAGGAAATCACAGAGTCTGTAACGACCTGCAAACGGAATGAAGCCATAAGTCTCTCGGATACCATCTCAGGAATGAGGGCATCGTAGCTGTTTGCAAAAATAACGGCCAAAGCCTCTTCGTTGTTCATGTTTAGCATTGTTCCTGGCCCTCCTCAACATCATTATATACCATTGCCTTTGGTCCTATAACCGCTCTGTCGCCAATTGTAACTCCCGGTGCAATTGTAGCAACATCACCTGTCACGTCCTCCGCCGGCTTTTCTCCAATAACTGCATCACAGCCTACTGTAACCCCCTCTGCAACTATACAGTGTGTGACCTTAGCGCCTCTTTTTATCACAGTATCACCCATGACAACTGCATCCTCTACCACTGCGCCCTCTTCTACAATGACACCGCCAAAAAGAATTGAATGCTTTACTGTGCCCTTCACTACACAGCCATCGGTAATCATAGAGTCTGTAACCTCTGCGCTGTTGCTGATGAAATGTCCTGTATGACCACTGTTACGGCTGTATATCTTCCAGTTCTCATCAAACAGGTTGATACCGCTGTGCTCAGGATCAAGCACCTCCATGTTTGCCTCCCAGAGTGCAGGTATTGTTCCTACATCTTTCCAGTATCCATTAAAATGGTATGCATACATCCTGCGGCCATCCCTCAAAAGATTTGGAATGATATTGTTACCAAAATCATTCTCGGAATCCGGATCATTTTCATCCTCGATAAGATACTTCTTAAGTATATCCCAATTGAAGATATAAATACCCATGGATGCAAGATTAGACTTAGGATTCTTTGGTTTCTCCTGAAACTCTGTGATCTTGTCGTCATCATCTGCTACCATGAGACCGAAACGTGATGCATCCTCCCATGGAACCTCCATAACCGCTACAGAAAACTCAGCATTTTTTTCCTTATGGAACTTAAGGAAATCACTGTAATCCTGCTTACAAATCTGATCTCCTGAAAGTATTATAACATACTCAGGATCATATCTCTCGATAAATGCAATATTCTGATAAATCGCATTGGCTGTTCCCTTGTACCAGTCAGAGCCTGAAGCCTTCTGATACGGTGGCAACACATGCACTCCTCCATATAATCTATCAAGATCCCATGGCTGTCCATTTCCTATGTACTCATTCAGCACAAACGGCTGGTACTGTGTCAATATACCAACTGTATCTATACCTGAATTAACACAATTAGAAAGCGGAAAATCAATAATTCTGTATTTGCCTCCAAACGGAACTGCCGGCTTTGCAAGTTTCTGCGTCAGTGCATAAAGTCTGGAGCCCTGACCACCGGCAAGAAGCATCGCAACTAGCTCTTTTGCCATATTAAAATCCCCTTATTTAATTTTATTAAATTTTTGTTAGCTTTTGCAATTATTTTGGTTTTTATAATGGTTTATAGTTATATTTTACCACACTTTGGCATTTATGCAATTCAAAATTAACTAAAAAAATACTATAATTTTGTCATTATTTTCCAATTATCTCGCGGTTGTTTATGAACTCGTACGGCACCTCCTGGTACACATAATAATTAAGCCAGTTGGAATAAAGTATATTGCCGTGAGACCTCCACTGTAAAAGCGGCTTTTGTGTATCATCATTATCCGGATAGTAGTTCACCGGCATATCTATATCAAGCCCCTTTTTCTTATCCCTCTCGTACTCATTGTGAAGAGTATATCTGTCATACTCAGGATGTCCCATCACAAAAATCTTTTTACCGTCCTGATCCATCAGAAGGAATACTCCGGCATCATCCGACTCCGCAAGTATGGTAAGCTCAGGATGCTTTAATATATCCTCCTTTAAGACCTCGGTATGCCTTGAGTGTGGTGCGTAAAACACATCATCGAAGCCTCTGACAAGTGGGATTTTTCTGTTCTTTACGTGGTGCGCATACACACCAAACTTCTTCTTTGGAAGCACACGCTTTGGTATGCCGTAGTGATAATATAATCCTGCCTGTGCACCCCAGCACAGATGAAGTGTGGAGAAAGCATGTGTCTTGCTCCACTCCATTATACTGCATATCTCATCCCAGTAGTCTACCTCCTCGTATTCCATAAGCTCAACCGGTGCCCCTGTGATTATCATGCCGTCAAAGTATCTGTCCTTTATATCATCAAAGGTCTCGTAAAATTTGTTCAGATGACTGAGTGATGTGTGAGTGGCCTCGTGAGTAGATGTGGTCACAAACGTTACATTGACCTGTATAGGGGTATTTGACAGCGAGCGCAGTATCTGAAGCTCTGTGTCCTCCTTTAATGGCATGAGATTTACAATCGCAATCTCCAGCTGTCTGATGTTCTGATGTGATGCCCTGTTTTCGTCCATCACAAATATATTTTCTCTCTCAAGTATTTCCTTTACAGGTAAATCATTTTGTGTCTTTATAGGCATTTTATAACCTCTTTTCTAACGCCCAAACATCTCTATAAATGTATCCTCCGAGATGATAGGTATTCCTAATTCTTTTGCTTTTTATTTTTTGATGAAGTAGATTCAGTGTCGTTGTTACCAGATAGTCTGTCTTTTTTGACACGCTTCCTGTCACCTTACCGCCTTGTGACTCCACATAGGCCTTAAACTCGCTTCTGTTGGCAAAATCATGCACATCGCCTGTGATGACAAAGGTCTTGCCGTTTAAGCTGCCCTCCGACATATCCTTTATATCGACCTTTTCTATGTCAAGCTCCTTAATCAGTGCTTCAAACATCGTACTGTTTTTTTGATTTGCATACCATTCAAGTATGGAGCCTGACTTTTCCTGGCCTATACCGTCTATATCCACAAAGTCAGTGGCATTTCTCATTCTGTCCGAAAAGCCATCAAAACCTATTGCGTTGACAATCTTCTTGCCTGCATCGGTACCTATAAGAGGTATACAGAGTGCAAATATCAGATTGACCGGATGGACATGTCTGCTTTTTTCGATGGCAGCCTGCATATTCATGCACGACTTCTCGCCAAAGCCCTCCATGCTGCTTATCTCATCAAAGTGCTCGGGCAGATGGTATATGTCAGGGAACTGTTTTATGAATCCCTCATTTATAAATTTTAGCATTGTCTGTACCGAAAGTCCATCTATATCCATTCCGCTTTTGCTGACAAATCTTGAAAACTTTTTGACATTCTTGGCTGTACAGTCAGGATTTGTACAATGCAGTGTCTTCACACCGCTGTTTTTACTTACAAATATGCGTGTCGGATGATGACACACCGGACATTCCTTCGGTATCTCAACTGCTCCCACCGCATCCTTTACAGCTATGCATTTTGGAATAATCTTGTTGGCTTTTATCACGGAAAGGGTACACTCTTTTCCCACTCCAAGCCTTTCTATCTCAGTCAGATTGCAAAGCGAAGCTCTCGAAACCGTCGTACCCTCTATCTGCACCGGCTCAAAAACAGCCACCGGCGATATTGTCGAAACCGCACACGACCATTCAATATAACGAAGTCTCGTATCTACAGCCTCATCCTGCCACTTGAAAGCAAAACCTGCTCTCGTAGCATGATGCCCTGTGACGCTTCCGCCTGCAGCGTAGGCAGTGTCATCATAGCATATGACAAGTCCGTCCACAGGCACATCCATCCTGCCACTCTCGACATCCCTTGTCCAGCGTTTTACAGCCTCATCAAGGCCTGCCGCATCTGTTGCCTCCCTTTTGACAACATTGAATTTCATATCACTAAGATAGCTCATTCTATCCCCCATGATATGATATCATCATCTATATGCACGAGTGTAAACGCATAAAACACAACATGTCTGCGCTTCACCTCTTCCACATCATCGAGATTTAATGTACCGGATGCAAGGTTCCTTGGATTGGCATATTTCTCATCATCGTCCTCGATTGTATCATTTAACAGCTTGAAATCCGTGTAGGAAATTGTCGCTTCCCCTCTTACAACCATATGTCCCTTGTATGGTATCTCCTTTGGGAAGCCGCTTATGGCATCCTGCAAAAGGTGATGTTACTTCCTACAGTTCCATTTCCTCTCGTCAGTATTTTCACAAGCCTGCCACCGTCATATGTGAGCACGAGTGTCAGTCCGTCAAGCTTCCATGAAAGCCATATTGGCATATCGCCTGCCCATTTCTTAAGCTCCTCAATGCTCTTTGTCTTTGCAAGTGAAAGTGCCGGATACTCAGGTGGCTCACGATTTCCTGCCTCTGCCTCATAGCCTGCATTATGTGTCGGACTGTCCGGACGGATATATCCCGTTTTTTCCTCAAGCTGTGTAAGTTCATCAAACAGTGCATCCCACTCGTAGTTTGGCATTATTTCATCTGCGCCGTTGTAGTAAGCTTTTGACGCGCGGTTAAGACTTTCAACAAGCTCATCTATCTTATCTTTTATTTTGTTATTCTCCATGCTGTAATAATCCCCTGTCTGCTTTACTTTGCTCTTCTATCCTGATATTTCTTATCCGTATGTTTCTTATCCGTATATTTCTTATCAGAATGATTCTTATTCGTATCAGGTATAACCGGCTGATTCGAGGAATCCGCAATCAGTCTTTTGAGCCCCTTGTATTCAAGTGGTGTCACTGCCCTGTACTTTCCTCTTGGCAGGTCACCAAGCTCAATATTCATGATTCTCACTCTCTCAAGCTTAACCACACGGTAGCCAAAGTATTCACACATCCGTCTTATCTGTCTGTTGTAGCCCTGTGTCAGAATAATCTTAAACTGCTTTGAGGACAGCTTTTTCACATGGCACTTTCTGGTTGTCACACCAAGCTCTACAAGCGGTACGCCTCCTGCGAGCCCTCTTATGAAGCTGTCTGATATTGTTTTGTTTACTGTGACAATATACTCTTTTTCGTGTCTGTTGCCGGGCGCATCATCTTATTTACTATCTCGCCATTGTTGGTCAGAAGCAAAAGTCCCTCTGAATCCTTATCCAGCCTGCCAATGGGATAAATGCGCTTTGGGTAATTAAGATAATCTATCACGTTGTTTTTTTCCCTTTTTTCTGCTGTGCAGACTATGCCGGCCGGCTTATTGAGGGCAATCAGTATCATCTCTTCTTCCTTTGATACTACCTGTACATTATATGTGACAGTCTGTCCCTTTAGAACTCTGTCACCTGTCTTTGCTGTCACGCCGTCTATTCCTACTTTGCCGGCTTCTATCTGCCTGTCTGCCTCACGCCTTGAGCACACGCCCGCTTCACTGAGGAATTTATTTATTCTTACACCATTTTCTTCCATTCCATATCCTCTTTTTAGATTGCTTTATCCGATATACATAAACAAAGCAGCTGCCTTTTCTACTCTTTACAGCAGCCATTTGCCATGTAGATTAAAACACGGAGACCTTTAAGCCTCCGTGTTGCTTCTTATGATTGTATGCACATCTGTTACTTTATATTGCTTTTACTGTCCTACTGTCTGGAGATTCTCTGTCTTGATATAAGCTCTGCCATTTGTTCCGGCGCTGTAGGATACTATAGTCCAGTCGCCCTCTGTGCCATATGCTGTAAGTGTTACCTGTTCCTTTAAGAGACCAAGCTCCTTTGCATCTGTGCTTGCACCGTCACGCACCTTTACAACATCCTTTGTCACTACCTGATACTCAGCCGGTGCCTGTGGCTGCTCTGCTGTCTGCTGATTGGCTGCATTTGTATCCGTGGTCTGTTGGTCCGTGGTCTGTCCTGCGTTAGCATCCGTGGTCTGCTGGTCTGCAGTCTGTCCCGCATTTGCATCTGTAGTCTGCTGGTCTGCAGTCTGTCCTGCATTTGCATCTGTAGTCTGCTGGTCACCACTCTGTGATGCATCATCGGCCTGCTGTGTATCTGCCTCTGTAGTCTGTGTGTCTGCATCAGACTTCTTTAAATTGGCAATGCCTGACGATGTGTACCACTGCTTTATAGCACCTGTGAGTGTTGTCTCAAGCATAGTCTTTAAATTGGCATCAGAACCGACCGCCTGCTCATATGCCTTTTGTACCTCCTCATGAAGGTCTGCAAACTCAGATGAAGCAGTATACTTAGAAATAAGCTCCATAATATCGTCATCGAGTGCATTCTCGCAGTATGTTCTGTTGAAATTACTGTATACATTGTTTATAAAGAGCCTTCCGTCCTTACCTGTCTCTATATAAAAGAAGTCAAGTGTAGGTGCCTGTGTATCAACTCCCGTAAACTTTATGCTGTTTTTAACAGACACAAAGTATGTTCCCTTTTTCAAACCATTCTTGGTGTAAGGTGTGATGTCATTGACTGACTCATAGTACTGGCTGACAACACCAATATAGCTCTTCTCGTTGTCACTCATAGGTGTCGCAAGCTTGCCAAGTGTATCAAGGTCATCACCCACGTATGCCTTGTAATAATCAGCAAGTAATGTGCTGATATCGTCCTTGGCGTCATTTGTGTAATCCTTTTCAAACTCAAAATCCTTCACCGAAATCTCTGTCTGTGATCCGGCTTCAGTATTGGATTGTCTGCCATTATTGCCTCCTGCGACAACTACTATAAGTATAAGTATGAGTCCTACAAGTACACCTGCTACTCCAACGTATTTTTTATTTTCTGCACAAAACTGCTTTATATTATCCAATGTTTCCTTGTTAAAAAGTCCTTCATGTGATTCCTCCATTAACCCAACATATCAAAATCAAAGTATGTGACCGACGCGAATCGAACGCGCACTCGCCGGAGTCGGAGTCCGGAATTTTATCCATTAAACTACGGTCACAAAAAAAGTTACCAACTATTTATATCACATCTTTTACTTTTTTTCAATGTTACTTTTTTATTATTGTAGTCTTTTAGTGTTTTATTATAACTTATTATGCATACTATTATAATTGATAAAAATTTGACAATATATTTCATTTATCTTATTATTTAACTGTTTGGGCATTATATATTGGAAATTTTTTTCCGATATGCCATAAAAATATACCATTTTAATTAATACAATTACTATTTATATAAGGAGCAGTATTATGAGTTTCACATTTTAAACCAGCTTCCAACTCCTGCACAGATTAAGGAGGAATATCCTCTGTCAAAGGAGCTTACCGAGCTTAAAGCGAAGCGCGATGCAATGATTTCAGATGTTATCTGCGGAAAAGATGATAGATTTCTCGTCATTATCGGACCATGTTCAGCCGACAACGAGGATTCAGTCTGCGACTATGTCAGCCGTCTGACAAAGATTCAGGAGGATGTAAAGGACCGCGTAATCATCATCCCTCGTGTATATACAAACAAACCAAGAACAACCGGCGAGGGCTACAAAGGAATTGCCTCACAGCCTGACCCTGAGAAGGCTCCTGACATGGTTGAGGGTCTTATCGCCATGAGAAAAATGCACATCCGTGCCATCGCAGAGAGTGGACTTACCTGTGCAGATGAGATGCTTTACCCTGAGAACTGGGGCTATGTTGAGGATCTTCTCTCATATGTGGCAATCGGCGCTCGTTCTGTTGAGGATCAACAGCATCGTCTCACCGTCAGCGGCTTCGATGTAGCCAGCGGTACGAAAAACCCTACAAGCGGTGATTTTTCCGTCATGCTCAATTCTGTTTACGCAGCACAGCACCCACATCATTTTGTTTACAGAGGCTATGAGGTTGAGACATCAGGAAATCCTCTGACTCACGTTGTTTTAAGAGGTGCTGTCAGCAAGCATGGCAACACTACAACAAACTACCATTACGAGGATTTAATCCGTCTGCACGAGATGTACAACAAGATGGACGTTGTCAATCCGGCTGCTATCATAGATACCAACCATTCCAACTCCGGAAAGAAGTTCAAAGAGCAGATTCGTATCGCCAAGGAAGTTATGCACAACAGACAGCTTTCCTCTGATATCAAAACACTTGTCAAGGGTCTTATGATTGAGAGCTATATTGAGGAGGGCAGCCAGAAGATTGGTGAGCATGTCTACGGAAAATCCATCACCGATCCATGTCTAGGATGGGAGGATTCAAAGAAGCTTATCTACGACATTGCAGAAATGAATTCTTAAACCACAAATTATACACACATTTTTACAAGACACAAGCCACAGGAGTATATATCCTGTGGCTTGCATTATTTTGTATGTTATTATTTAATCATATTACTATAAGCAAGAACTGCACTGACTGTTTTGGAATCCTGGATTTTCCCGGCATAAATCATGTCGCACAGCTCCTTTAGGGTGTATATTTCTACATCGATTGACTCGGCATCATCGAGATGCTGCTTGCCCTTTTTCAGGTTTTTGGCAAGATAGACATCTACTTCTTCGTCGCAAAAAGGCTACTGTTGTGCGAAGTGAAAGTAAAAACGAGATATCATCAGAGCTGTAGCCCGTCTCCTCCTTAAGCTCCCTTTCTGCACACAGTCTGGTATCTTCTCCCACAAAGTCTCTGCAGCCGGCCGGAATCTCTATTGTCTCCCTCTCGAGAGCATTTCTATACTGACGCACCATGATTATCCTGCCGTCATCAAGCACCGGAAGCACTGCCGCAGCACCCTTTCTGTGTGAAACAAAATCCCATTCCAGTCTTACCGTTTGCAAACTGCATTGTATCCTTGTATATATCGAGTATTGAGCCCTTATATACAAGCTCTCTTTTTTTGCCTTTTCATTTCATCAATCATTTTTCCTGTTTACCTTCTAAATAATTTAAATTCAGAGTTACCGTTTTGATTAGAAATCCACCTCTGTATCATAATAGCAGAATTTGAGAAGCTTCTCCATCTCCTCCTGGCTTGGCTGGCTAGGATTTGAGCCTGTACAAGCATCAAGGATAGCATTTGCAGCAATCTCAGGAAGTCTCTCAAGGAATACCTCCTCCGGTACAAAGCCCTGCTCTGTTGGATAGCTGTCTGCTCCATAATTCTTGATGCAGTGTGGGATATTCAGATCATCATTCATGCCACGTAAGTATTTGATAAGAAGCTCAACCTTCTCATCAAGTGTCTCTCCACCCAGTTTCATGAAATCTGCTATTACGCCATAGCGTTCCTTCGCTGTCTCATCCTTTGCATTAAAAGCAATAACCTTTGGCAGATACATTGCATTGGCTGCGCCGTGGATGATGTGTGCGCCATAATCCGCAAACGCTGCACCTGTCTTATGTGCCATGGAATGTACAATACCAAGTAGTGCGTTGGAGAATGCCATACCAGCCAGACACTGTGCGTTGTGCATAGAATCTCTCTTTTCCATATCCCCATTGTATGAATCAATCAGGTCATGCTGTATCATCTCTATTGCATGGAGTGCAAGCGGATCTGTAAAGTCACTGTTGGCTGTTGATACATATGCCTCGATTGCATGTGTCATTGCATCCATTCCGGTATGCGCTACCAGTTTCTGTGGCATTGTCTCTGCCAGATCCGGATCAACAATCGCAACATCTGGTGTAATCTCAAAATCCGCGATCGGATATTTGATACCCTTCTCATAATCTGCGATGATTGAGAACGCAGTAACCTCAGTTGCCGTACCTGATGTGGATGAAATAGCACAGAAATGTGCCTTCTTTCTAAGCTTTGGAATACCAAATACCTTGCACATATCCTCAAATGTGATATCCGGATACTCGTACTTAATCCACATAGCCTTAGCTGCATCTATAGGTGAACCACCACCAATTGCTACGATCCAGTCCGGTTCAAACTCAGCCATGGCAGCCGCACCTTTTCATGACTGTCTCAACTGACGGATCCGGCTCAATTCCCTCAAAAAGCTTTACCTCCATGCCTGCTTCCTTCAAATAAGCCTCGGCCTTGTCTAAAAAGCCAAATCTCTTCATTGAGCCTCCGCCCACACAGATAATAGCCTTCTTTCCCTCAAAGCTCTTTAATGCCTCAAGCGCACCCTTTCCGTGATATAAATCTCTTGGTAATGTAAATCTCTGCATTGTAAAACCCTCCATATGATATTTTATTATGTAGTTTCTCCCTTGTAATATTTATAAATATTGCAGCCATCAAATACTGAATAGTTACTAAATATTACACTTACCATTTTATAACATTTTACTAATTTTGTCGTACCATTATCTATTTTTGTGAATACAAGATATCTTATACATATATTTTTATGCAATATGTATAATTTTCTTCAATAGTAATGAACAGTTACCGATAATTTATTTCATACCATAAGCACTACATTATAAAAAATCGGCTGCATTTGTGTTTTTCATATGTTTTCATACATTTTGGCAAAAAAAGAAAGGGCTTCATACGAAGCCTTTTCAAATGTACATGTTATTATGTCAAACCGACAATACGCTAATGCTCTACTTTGCGTAATCCACTATACGTGACTCACGTATTACATTAACCTTTATCTGACCCGGATACTCTAACTCAGACTCAATCTGCTTAGATATGTCTCTTACCATGATAACCATGTCGGCGTCGCTGACCTGCTCAGGAACTACCATAATACGAATCTCTCTACCTGCCTGAATAGCAAAAGATTTCTCTACCCCTTTATAACCATTTGTAATGTCCTCTAACTGCTGAAGACGATTTGAATATGTCTCCAAAGTCTCTCTTCTTGCACCCGGACGTGCCGCACTGATTGTATCAGCTGCCTGCACGAGACATGCAATAAGTGACTCCGGTTCAACATCACCGTGATGTGATTCTACTGCATTAATCACAAGTGGTGACTCTTTGTATTTCTTACATAATTCGGCACCGAGCTGGATGTGTGAACCCTCCATCTCGTGATCTACTGCCTTACCTATATCATGTAATAAGCCTGCACGCTTTGCCATTCTGACATCCTCGCCAATTTCAGCAGCCAGTAAGCCAGCCAGCTGTGCAACCTCGATAGAATGCTTTAACGCATTCTGACCGTAGCTTGTTCTAAACTTCATCTTTCCAAGAAGACGCACAAGCTCCGGGTGAATACCATGTATGCCCACCTCAAGTGTGGCAGCCTCACCCTCTTCACGAATCATATTATCGACTTCTTTTTGAGCCTTCTCAACCATCTCCTCTATACGGTAGGATGGATTCTTCCGTCAACAATAAGCTTCTCAAGAGCTATTCTTGCAACCTCTCTTCTAATTGGATCAAAGCTTGACAAGATAACTGCCTCAGGTGTGTCATCTATAATCAGATCTACACCTGTCATAGTCTCGAGAGTACGGATATTACGTCCCTCTCTTCCTATGATACGTCCCTTCATCTCATCATTCGGAAGCGATACTACTGAAATAGTAGTCTCAGACACATGGTCTGCTGCACATTTCTGAATAGCTGTAACCGCGTAATCCTTAGCCTTACGGTTTGCCTCTTCCTTTGCTTTGTTTTCCATTTCCTTAATCATTTTTGCAGTATCAAGTTTTACATCTTCTTCAATGGTCTTTAAGAGATATTCTTTAGCTTGCTCGGAGGTTAATCCAGAGATTCTTTCAAGTTCCTGTAAACGCTGCTCGTTAAGCTTTGATATTTCAATCTTCTGCTTCTTGAGTTCCTCTTCCTTAACTGCAAATCCGGCTTCACGCTTCTCGATAGCTTCAACTCTTCCTTGATCTCAAGCTTGTCGACATTTTCTTCCTTCTGAACGATACGACGCTCATTACGGGAAATCTCGTTTCTACGCTCTTTGATTTCCTTATCCAGATCATTCTTAGCCTTAATAGACTCTTCCTTGATGCTTCTTTTCCTCCAGCAGTCTTTACAGCCTCATCAATGATTCCTCTTGCCTTCTCCTCAGCATTTCCTATCGAGTTACAGATTTCTTCTCGTATGAAGCGGCTGCAAACCATACAATCAATGCAGTAATAATAATAGAAACTACAGCAGTAATGATATACGGTAGCATTACAGGAGCACCTCCTTTATTAAATTTTCATTGTATTTCACAAATTACAACAATTAAATTCTATACTTTTTGGTGCAAATTGTCAAGGTAATTGTGACCTCATTGCAGAAAGAATCTGGCTGCTCTTAAAGCCTCTGCGCATAAGAAACTGGTATATCCTGCGAAACTCCTTTTCATCACAGTTATCAGGATCATAGTGTTTCTTTTCAAGCAGCTTTGCTATATGTTTCTCTTCATCAGCAGTGTATTCGCTGTCTATGGCACAATTTATATCATCTCTGCCTATGCCCTTTGTCATAAGCTTCTGCTCCAGCTGCCTGCGGCTTAAGCTGTCCTGATGATACCTGACATATGTGGAAGCAAATCTGTAATCATCAAGATAATGAAAGCTCTTGACATAATCTATCGCTGCATCCACACAGCAATCCGGATATCCGCCCTGTGTGAGCTTTTTCCCTGAGCTTTCTTTTCACTCCTGTCCATCTGTTCAAGCAGATGCAGTGCTCTCTTTTGGCTCTCTTTCCTACCACCTCAGTTATCAGCTTTTCGTAATCCGCTTCACTGATAAAGGCTCCCTCCATAATAGAGTACCGCACGGCCTCTGTACGGTACAGC
>VOFG01003321.1_pt1 | contig 36941 bp, 68 predicted proteins | sample 5384171 | NCBI WGS metagenome assembly VOFG01 (sample SAMN12384726, study PRJNA508395) | human gut metagenome | isolation source: healthy gut F | host: Homo sapiens
CGTATTGCTTTCGATTCGGGATGAAATCTGACCGTAGGTGCGTCCCCACAATCGGTCGGCAAGCGTCTTTCAGCATGACCTGCGCATCACGAGCGATGCCACCGGCGATGCCGTCATCAGCGGCACGCTGACCCGCATCGACCCGTGGCGAATGACGGCGGCAGCTTCGGCGCGACCGTCACGGTCAACGGGCAGGACAGCGGCCTGCTCATCGGTCATCTCCTTAAGGTCGGATCGTCATCAGCGAAGAAGGACGATGTCTTTACCGTCCCCCGCGATGCCGTGGGCACGAACGGGGACGGCGACCTATGTGCTGCGCAGGACCGGCGGCGAGGGCACCGATATGACCTTTGAGGAGGTCGCCGTCACCGAGGGCGATACCAATGATTATTATGTGGAGATCACCGGCGATGACCTGCATGGGGCGACATTATCCGTGCCACCGCCGACCTGACCCGGGCATCGAGACCGCAGCACCGACAGCGCCGCCCAGATGATGGAGCCCCTATGTGGGGGAGCCGGCCAGGCGTGACCATCGCCCGGCAGCCGGCAATGATATGGGCGGCCCTGGCGGCGGTCCCGGGGGCCGGGAGGTCAGTGATGCAGAACACCGAACAGTTCGCCCAGACAATCGCGCAGAGCCTGCTCGGGGCGGAGGCTGACCACCCGGCCCGGCCGCTCATTTGCGATGCGCGGCATCCGCAAAAGCTACTACATCGGCCAGCCCAATGACTGGAGATCCTGCACGGCATCGACCTGACCGTCTACCCCGGCGAGTTCGTTGCCATCGTGGGCGAGTCCGGCTCTGGCAAATCCACCTGATGAACATCATCGGCGTGCTGGATAAGCCCACCGCCGGTGAGTACACGCTGGACGGCGTGAACATCCATGACGCCAAAGATAACCAGTTGGCCGATATCCGTAACCGCAAGATCGGCTTTGTGTTCCAGACCTACAACCTGATCGGCCGGCAGAGCGCCCTTGAAAAATGTCGAGCTGCCGATGCTTTACGCGGGTGTGCCCGCTGCCGAGCGCGCCCGCCGCGCCAAGGACTGGCTGGGCGGGTCGGCATGGCCGAACGGATAGCGCCACCAGCCCAACCAGCTTTCCGGCGGGCAGATGCAGCGCGTGTAGCCATCGCCCGCGCCATGGTCAACGAGCCGGCGCTGATTTTGGCCGATGAGCCGACCGGCGCGCTGGACAGCCAGACAAGCCGTGTCGTGATGGACCTCTTTCACGAAATGCACAAAAAATACCACAAGACCATTGTGCTGATCACGCACAACCCCGCGCTGGCCGACGAGTGCCAGCGGGTGCTGACGCTGCGCGATGGGTTGATCGTGGGGAACGAAAGGGGACAGGCGAACGTGCAGCTCTTTGAAAATATCAGCATGGCGCTGGCCAGTGTAAAAGCAACAAGATGCGCAGCGCCCTGACCATGCTGGGTATCATCATCGGCATTGCGGCAGTCATTGCCATCGAAACGGTCGGCAACAGCATGACCGGTTCGGTGACCGATTCGATGGCCGGTATGGGTGCCAGCAACATTTCGGTCAGTGTTGTGCAGAAAAGCGCAAACGATACCTCGGGTACGGCGCAGGGCGTCACGCTGCGGCGGTTCATGGACTCAAGCCGTCGGACGCCGACCTCATCACCGATGCGATGATGCAGGATTTTTTATGCCTTCCCCGGCAAGGTCGATCATATTGAGCTGACCCAGCAGGTCGGCAGCGGTACGGTGGCAAATACGGCGACCCGACCACGACCATCACGGCCACGGTCAGCGGTGCCAACGCCGCCACGCTGGAAAATCTTGACACAGATTCGCAGATTCTCTGCGGCCGCTGGCTGGACGATGACAAGGATGCGGGCCGCAAGGTGGCCTGTGTGTCGGAAAAGTTCGTTGAGCAGGCCATCGGCGGCACCGCGCAGGAGGCCATCGGCAAGGCAGTGACGCTGACCATCAACAAGGACCTGTATACCTTTTCATCGTAGGGCGTCTACCGTTACACCGAGGGACAGCTATTCCAGCATGTTCTCCGGCACGGACGATGATTCGATCCAGACGGATTTTTATATCCCGCTCGATGTGGCAAAGTCCATCGCCGGGGCGGGGGCCGGTTACCAGAGCATCACGGTCGTGGCGGACGGCACGGCGGTCAATGTGACCTCGTTCGTGGATACGGTCGGCGATTTCTTCGCCAGCTACTACACCCGCAACGACTCCTGGACGGTCAGCGCCTCAAGTCTGGCAAGCCTGCTTGACTCGATGTCCTCGATGCTCGGCACGGTATCGCTGGGAATCTCCGCCATTGCGGCGCTTTCGCTGCTGGTGGGCGGCATCGGCGTTATGAACATTATGATGGTCTCCGTCACCGAGCGCACCCGGGAGATCGGCACCCGCAAGGCGCTCGGCGCCCCGGCGGCGGCGATCCGGATGCAGTTCATCACCGAGAGCGTCATCCTCTGCCTGATCGGCGGCATCGCCGGTATCCTGCTGGGCTGGCCCTCGGTGCGGGGCTGAGCAAGGCCGTGGGCTACGCCGCCCGCCCGAGCCTGACCGCCATCGTGGTGGCAGTCGGCTTCAGTATGGCCATCGGCGTATTCTTCGGCTACTATCCCGCCAACAAGGCCGCAAAGCTCGACCCCATCGAGGCCCTGCGGTACGAGTAAACCCTGCCCCCGCGCATTGCGCGGGGGATTTTTTTGTGCTATACTCATACTGGGAAAGTGAGATGTTATATAAGGTGAAAAAGGAACGACTGTTTACAAACCAACAGCTGCTTGCGCTGCTCTGGCCGCTTATCATCGAGCAGGCGCTCGGCGTTCTGGTGGGCATGGCCGATACCGTCATGGTCTCCTCGGTGGGGGAGGCGGCGATCTCCGGCGTGTCGCTGGTGGATATGATCAACCAGCTTATCATCACAGTGTTCGGCGCGCTGGCAACCGGCGGCGCAGTCGTGACCAGCCAGCATCTGGGCGCAAAGCGGCCCGAGGAGGCCGCCCGCAGCGCCGGGCAGCTGGTGGGGAACCAGCGGTATTCTCGGCACGGCGGTGGCGGTGTTCTGCCTTTGTGACCCGCACGGCACAGCTGCGGCTCTTCTTCGGCACGATCAGCGAGGATGTCATGCAGGCGTGCCTGATCTACTTTACGATCACGGCGCTGTCGTTTCCGTTTCTGGCACTCTACAACGCGGGCGCGGCGATCTTCCGCTCCACCGGCAACAGCGCGGTGTCGATGAAGGTCTCGGTCTTGTCAACGCCATCAACTTCTGCGGCAATGCGCTCTGCGTCTTTGTGCTGCGCATGGGCGTTGCAGGCGTTGCCGTGCCAACGCTGGTCTCCCGCGCGGTGGGGGCGGTCATCATTCTGTCACTGGCCGCCCGGCGGGACTATGTGCTGCGCATCACGCCGCGCACAGTTACCCGGCTGGAGGGACGCACCGTCAGGAGCATCCTCTACATCGGCATTCCCTCGGCGTTTGAGAGCAGCCTGTTCCAGCTTGGCCGGGTGCTGGTCGTTTCGATGATCTCGCTGTTCGGCACGGTGCATATCTCGGCCAATGCGGTGGCCAACAATCTTGATGCTGTCGGCTGCATCGTAGGCAACGCAATGGGCCTTGCCATGATCACGGTCGTGGGCCGCTGTGTCGGCGCACAGGACTTTGAGCAGACGAAGCATTATACAAAAAGCTGCTTTTGTGGGATTATATCGCGCAGGGCACCGTGAATCTGCTGGTGCTGCTCTTCCTGAACCGGATTTTTGGGCATGTACACCCCTCTCGCCGGAGACGCGCGCCCTGTCCTGGACGCTGGTCATGATCCATAACGGTGTGGCGATTTTGCTGTGGCCGGCCGGCTTTGTGCTGCCCAACGCCCTGCGCGCCGCCAACGATGTGCGGTTCACGATGGTCACCTCGATCCCCTCGATGATCGTCTGGCGCATGGGTTTGAGCTGGATCCTCTGTGTCAATATGGGCATGGGCGCGGTCGGCGTCTGGCTGGCCATGGTCGTGGACTGGATCTGCCGCGTGACCTGCTTTGTGATCCGCTTTGCCAGCGGTGCATGGCAAAAGAGCGCAATGAAAAAGGTATAGCAAAAAGCCACCCTTTGACGGGGGAGGCTTAAAAAGGAGTTTATCAATGAAATTCATCAGCTGGAATGTCAACGGTCTGCGCGCCTGCCTTAAAAAAGGCTTTGAGGATGTGTTCCGCACGCTGGACGCGGACTTTTTCTGCATTCAGGAGACAAAGATGCAGCCCGGGCAGGCCGACTTTGCGCCCGAGGGCTACACCGAGTACATCTACAGCGCCGATAAAAGGGCTACTCCGGCACGGCGGTCTGGGCCAAAACACCGGCGCTCAGCGTGCGGTACGGCTTTGGACGAGGATGTCCATAACCATGAGGGCCGCGCCATCACGCTGGAATACCCGGATTTTACCTCGTCAACCTCTATGTTCCCAACGCCCAGAACGAGCTGGCGCGCATCGACTACCGTATGCAGTGGGAGGATGACCTGCGCCGCTACCTGCAGAAGCTTGACGCCGAAAAGCCGGTCATCCTTTGCGGAGATCTGAATGTGGCGCATGAGGACATCGACCTGAAAAACCCCGGCCCCAACCGCGGCGCGGCGGGCTTCAGCGACCAGGAACGCGGCAAGCTGGACGAACTGCTGGCCGCCGGTTTCACCGACAGCTTCCGCTGCCTGCACCCCGCCGACACCGGCATGTACAGCTGGTGGAGCATGCGGTTCCGCGCGCGGGAGACGCAACGCGGGCTGGCGTATCGACTATTTTCTGGTCAGCGACCGCATTGCCGACAAAATCCAGAACGCTGCGATCCTGATGGATGTGATGGGCAGCGACCACTGCCCGGTGGAGCTGGATATGAAATTTTAAAAAGATAAAAGATAATAGATAAAAAGATAATAAAATTGGTGGAGTTTTCTCCTTGGGTCGAAAACGAAAAACGTAGGGGCGGGAGTAGAACCACGCCCCTACGAGTATTTTTAGCGGTGCGCCAGCGCCGTGATTTACCATTTTATTATCTATTATCTTTTTATCTATTATTTATTAAAAATTTTTCCCCCGCGCTTGCAATATCGGCGCGGGGGATTCGTTTTAGTAAACAGAAAGACAAAACAAAGGAGGTGTGGGCAACTGACAAACGGAGAATTTACCGAACTGATGCAGCAATATCAAAGACTGGTCTACACAGTCTGCCTGCAGTTTGTTCACGACCCCCACACCGCTGAGGATCTGACTCAGGATACCTTTCTCTCGGCGTTCGGCCATAGACCGATGCGAGCCGCAGTATTATAAGCAGTGGCTCGTGCGGGTGGCGGCCAACAAATGCAAGGACCACCTGAAAGCGCATGGGTACGCAAAGGTGGAGGCCCCGGGTGATGATGCCATGCCGGAGCCGCGCGGTGCCCCGGCACCGATGCCGATGACCCGGCGGGAAAGCGTGCTGGCGCGCGCCGGTGCCGCAGAGCTGGAGCAGCTTGTCCGCACCCTGCGCGGTTCTCTACGGAAAAATCGCCGTTATGTACTTTTGGAGCACAAAGAGAACGCGGAGATCGCAAGGCTTGTGGGCCGCCCGCCCGCAACCGTCAACAGCCAGCTTTTGGCGTGCAAAGCTGCTGCTTCGCCAGCAGATACTTGAGAGGAGGCAGAGGGAATGAGCCTTTATTTTGATAACGAAAAACTCTTTGACGCCGAGGGCCACCTGACCGATGCGGGCCTGTACGCGCTGAAGGACGGCACGCTCGATGACCTTTGGCGCGCTGAGGCCGCCGAGCATCTGAGCTTCTGCGACTACTGCCTGCTGCGCTACACGGCGCTGATCGAGGCCGCGCCCGAGGCCATGAAGCAGCCGATGCGCGACCTGATCCCGCAGATGCAGAGCCTGATGCGGCTGCGCAGCTTCCGCATCATGACAAACCGGTATGTGTCGGCCGCTGCGGCGGTGGTCTTTGGGCTTCGTGCTGTGGGGCGCGGTCGCGGTTATCGGCCTGCCGGATGTCTCCGCCCTGACCGCCCAGCAGCCCCACCCCATGAGCGGTTCGGCACCAAATTCAGCACCGCCGTCAACGGCTTTTTACAAAAGCCTCGACGATACCTTTAAGAGCTTTACCCTGACCGCGGAAAACGGTCTGGACCAGATCAGAGCACAAAGCATCGGCGGTAGCACCGCCAAGGGGGAATAAACCATGAAAAAGAACGGCTTTTCTGACCTTTATCTTCGCCTGTATCCCGGGCGCAGGGCAGATGTACTATGCGGCTATATGCAGCGCGGCCTCGATTGCGATGATACTGATACTCTGCGTAATGGCGGCCACCGTCGTTGAACCGCTGCTGTTCCTCTGCCTTGTTATCTGGATGTACAGCTTTTTTTGACACCTATGACCTCATCCGCCACATGGCGGCCGGTGAGCCGAAGGAGGATTCCTGCTGGTTCTGGGCAATTATGAGGAGATCAAAAGCTGGTCCCCCCAGCACAACAGGCTGATCGGCTGGGGCTTGGTCGGCTTCGGCGTCTGGGCACTGTATGAGACATTCATCTCAAACTGGCTCTATACGCCGCTGTGCGCTCTTGTGGGCAACGGCTACGCCTTACGACATCATCACCGGCATACCGAATGTTGTCATTGCGGTACTGCTGATTTTCGCAGGCCTCAAGCTGCTGGGTCTGCACTTCGAAACAAGCACGGCGATGACGAGCTGCCGCCGTATCCGCATGAATAACCATGCCTTCCCCTCTGGGGAAGGTGGCGCTGCAGCGCCGGATGAGGGGCGCAGCCTTACGGACGCTGCTCGTCCGCCCTTTGCCGCCGGGTAGGGGCGGGATATGTTCCGCCCGCCGCTGACTCACCGCCGCTGTGCCCGCCATATCACGCTTTTTGCCCGCCTCTACCGCCCAATATGAAGATGAGGCGAAATCCATGGATGAACGACCCCCGAAAGACACGTCGCGTGGAACGCTGGCGTTTGCGTGAAAAAGCCGATTCTGGCAGGTGTTCTGCTGATGCTCTGACCAGCTGGTCTTTGGGCTTTGACCTGCTTTGGATACTGAGGTTTTCGCCTGCAATTCTCTCATCGTGCTGGGCATCGAGCTGCTGTTCACAGCAGTAAGCCCGATGCGAAGGTGCGGTTTGACTGGCTTTCGATGCTCGGCTGTGCCTTTATCCTCTGCATAGTGGGTACGGCGGCCGTCCTGCCCACGGTTTGGAATCTGTGGGGCCCCGAGCGGGGAGCATGCGGCCAGCCGCATCGAGTCCGAAAAAGGTCGCCGGCATCTATAACGCCCTGACCGGGGACCCGGCGCTGAAATCTCGTGTTGCCAATGCGCATGTAAAAGTCTGATCAGCCATGCGGCAAGCGACAGCTACCGCGCTGCAGGCCGGCGATGAATGTGCGCTGTACCTCAGCTTTACGGCAGAGTATGACAGTGACGAGGCATTTGCCGCAGACTGCCAGGCAGTGGTGCAGGCCGCCGATGCAAACGGGCTGGGCTTTTACGACCTACTACTTCAGCTCGTGTGATGATCTGCAGGAGGGAACGCGGTACACTCTGGACTGCAACGCTGCTTTCGGTGGGACTGACCGCCGCCCAGCTGGGTAAGGCGTGTCGAGAAGGAGTATTACTATGACGGCAGCGCCTTCTCTCCACCGAGGCAGACCGAGACAGCTATATCCGGGCGCAGCTGGAGAATGAGATTGAGCAGGGTATGAAGCAGCACACGATGGCGAAAGCGCGACCAAGGAATACCTTGACAGCGAGGTAGCGCGCCGCCTTGCCGACCTGAACGGCACCGCCACCCCGGAAACCGCCGCCGCATGACACAACGCCGAGACCCGATGACCGGGCCTCCGGCTTTTTGTGAAAGTTCCGATTGACAGTCTGCGCGCCGAACCGTATAATAGACCGTACACGGCAAAAAAAAAGGAGCAGGTATGGAAAAACGGAAAAGCTGACGCTGCGGGAATGTCTGATCGGCGACCGCGCATTTTACCGGCATGTGCTGGTGGTCGTTCTGCCGATCATCGTACAGAACACCCTGACAATGTGGTGTCCCTGCTCGACAATGTCATGGTCGGGCAGGTCGGCACGCTGCTATGCGAGCGGCGTTGCCGTGGTGGGCCAGCTGCTGTTCGTCTACAATCTGGCGGTTTGGGGCAGCACCGCGGGCGCAGGTATCTTCGGTGCGCAGTTCTACGGCCGCGGAGATATGGAGGGCGTGCGACACACCTTCCGGTTCAAGCTGCTGGTGGCGCTTGCCATCACAGCGGCAGCCATCGGGCTGTTTCTCGCCGCAGGCACTCGCTCATCGGTGCCTATATCGCGGCGGATACCTCCCCGGCAGACGCCGCTGCGACCCTGCAATATGCCGAGGGGTATCTGCGCATTATGCTCGTCGGGCTTGTGCCCTTCGGCCTGACCCAGTGCTATGCAGGCACCCTGCGTGAAAGCCGGGCCGACTGTGCTGCCCATGAAGGCCAGTATGCTGGCCATGGTCGTGAACTTTATCTTCAATGCGCTGCTCATCTTCGGCATAGGGCCGTTCCGCGCATGGGCGTGGCCGGCGCTGCCATCGCCACGGTGCTGTCCCGCTTTTGTGGAGCTGGCTATCGTGGCGGTGGGTGCCACCGCAGCAGCGACCGCTACCCCTTCCTGCGGGGCATCTACAGCAGCTTTGCGATCCCCGGCGCGCTGGTGCAGGACATCCTGATCCGCTCCACGCCGCTGCTGGCCAACGAGCTGATGTGGGGTGCCGGGCAGGCTGTGCTGCTGCAGTGCTACTCGGCGCGCGGCATTCAGGCGGTGGCCGCGCTGAACATCTGCAACACCATCGCCCAGATCTTCAATGAGGTGTTCCTCTCGCTGGGGCAACGCCACGGCTATCGTTGTCGGGCAGGAGCTGGGCGCCGACCGGCTGACCGGGGCGCGCCGCACGGCCTTGGCGCATGATCACCCTGAGCCTTACCAGCTGTGTCATCATGGGTACGCTGCTGGCACTCTGCTCGCCCTATATCCCGCGCATTTATAATACCGAGGAATCCATCCGTCTGCTGGCGACCGAGCTGATCTGCATGGCAGCGCTCTGCATGCCGCTGTACGGCTTTTCCAACTGCGCGTATTTTACGCTGCGGTCCGGCGGCAAGACCTTTATCACCTTCCTGTTTGACAGCTGCTTTACCTGGGCTGTCTCGGTCCCTCTGGCCTACGGCCTGTCCCGCTTTACCGGGCTGAATATCGTTGCGATCTATCTGTTCGTCAATGGTATGGACATCGTCAAATGCGCCATCGGCTTTGTGCTGGTGTGAAAAAGGCATCTGGGTGAAGAATATTGTAAAGCGAATAGTTTCCTCACCGCAGGCCGGTGCTTAGGGCATCGGCCTCTATAAGTCCCATGAAGGAGATGTACACCCCTATGACCACCGCACACAAAAAGCCGCGTGCTGGATATGACCCGGGGAGACCCATTCCGACTGTTGCTGCAGTTCTCGCTGCCGCTTTTCTGCTCAAATCTGCTGCAGCAGGTCTACAACCTGACCGACACCGCTTTGGCGGGGCATCTGCTTGGCTCCGCCGCTCTGGCGGAGATCGGCGCTACTGCCGCACTGTGGGCGGGCATGAACTTTGCCTTCGGCATGAACAATGGTCTGGCATTGACGGTCAGCCGTTGCTTTGGGGCGCAGGGGGGGCGGGAGGGCATCCGCCGCGCCGTCGGCTGGATGGTCACCCTTTCGGCGGCGGTGTCGATAGTGCTGACCACAGTGTCGCTGCTGGGACGCGGTGCGCTGCTGCAGGTGCTGCAGGTTCCTGCCGAGGTGTGGGACGGCAGCTGCCTACCTGACCGTCATTCTGCTGGGCATCCCGCTGACAATGCTGTACAATATGGAGGCCGCCCTGCTGCGCGCTGTGGGCAACAGCGTTACACCGCTTTTGTTTCTTTTGTTCAGCAGTGTGCTGAATGTCGGGCTGGACGCCGCCTTTATGGGGCCGCTGGGCATGGGCGTGCGCGGTGCCGCTGTAGCCACGGTGCTGGCGCAGGGCATCAGCGCCGTGCTGGGCGCAGTGTATCTGGTCCGCAGCTATCCGGAGCTGCACTTCACCCCCGCGCATTTCAAAAGTCTGCCCTCCGCGCGGTCATGAATATGTTCTGGGCCGGCATGAGCATGGGCCTGATGAGTGCGATCTACAATCTGGGCAGCGTGGCGCTGCAAAGCAGCATCAACGCGCTGGGCAGTGTCTATATCACGGCCCAGACGGCGGCCCGCCGCATGGCAGAGATGTACTTTTATCCCGGGCGGTGCGCTTGGCATCGGTGTGGCAACCTTCAGCAGCCAGAACCTCGGCGCAGGCCGCCGCAGCCGCATTTGGCAGAAACGTTCGCGCAGCGCTGAAGATCTATTTTGTCTGGTGGCTTTTTGTTCTGGCGTTTACCTTTCTGCTGGGCGAGCCGGTGCTGCGCCTTATCACCGGCAGCAGCGATGCGCGCATCATCTCCAACGCGATGCTGTATCTCAAAATCAGCGTGCCGATCATCCCGCCTATGGCCGTACTGGTGATCCTGCGCAATATGCTGCAGGGCATCCGCCACACGGTCGAGCCGCTGCTGGCCAGCGCGCTGGAGCTGATCGGCAAGGTGATCTTTGCAGTCTGGCTGGTGCCGGTCTGGGGCTACCGCGCTGTCTGCTTCTGCAGAGCCAACGACTTGGATCATCTGCTTTGTGTTCATCCTGCTGGCAGTCTGGCGCTGCCGCAGCGACCTGCAGGACGCCTGCCCGCCCGATAAAACACCGGCCTGAAAAAAATCTCATATTTCGACCCGCATACCCTTGGCAAACCGGATAATTTCTGGTATACTATATAGTACATCTGTGCGGGCCGTTAGCTTAACGGTTAAAGCCGGCGGCTCATAAACATTGGATGTTAGGATTTTTTCTCTTCGTAAAAATTCGATAAATCGTGTAATTTTCGGTTTTCTTAGCTGTTTTTTTCTGCTTTCATCTACAACTCATCTACGAGCGGTTCTCAACTGCCTGTTTGGGTTGTTTCATAAGGGCCATTAGTTCAGCGGTTAGAACCCCCGGCTCATAACCGGGTTGTCGCAGGTTCGAATCCTGCATGGCCCATAAAAAGAGACGTGCAATCGTAAAAGTTTGCACGTCTCTTTTCATCTTTCTGGTGTTTTGCTTTTGTAGAGTGTCTGGCTCATTTGATTGCGGATGGAGTCCTGCCGCTTGTGGTAAACCTGCGTATAAATTGCCAGTGTCGTGCTGGGTTGGGCATGGCCCGCCTCGGCCGCCACTGTAGCGACACCGATGTCCGGGTTGGAGAGCAGTATACTGACAAAGGTGTGGCGAAACATATGCGGGGTGGATTTTGCGGATGCCCGCTTTCTCGGCCACGCGGTCAACAATTTTGCCATAGTGGTCGGGGCTGATGGGCCAGCCAAAATCATTGATAACGATAAAATTTTTCCCGCGTAGCTTTTTGCAGGATTCTCGGTACGATTCCACTTTCCGTCCATGCAGGTCTGCCAAGCACACTGCCCATACGGTGCTTTTGTGCAAGCCATTGGTCACGGTAGGTTTTCAGATATTCCATAAATTCAGGTGCTACATCTATGTCACGGACGTTGTCCTCTTTCGTGGTCGTTAGGTGATAGCCTTTGTTCACTATGAGCAGTGACTTATCCACATGGACGGTGCAGTGGTCGAAGTCAATATCTTCCCATGTCAGCCCGGCTAACTCACCGCGCCGCATTCCGGTATTCAGCAGCCCCATGACGATGACCTGCTCCAGTGTGGAACAGCGCGGCAGCACCCTAAAAGAGCCTCTACTTCTTCCGGGTGCAGGCAGTCTACCGGGCGGCTGCGCGTACCTTTAACCGCGAGTGTTTGGGTATCGTTGTCTATGCCGTACTCGCGTTCGGCATATTGCATTACGAGCCGCAGAAAGATGGCATACTCCTTGATGGTTTTTCGTGCAATAGGGCGGTGATCCAGTTCAATATGAAACACGGTACAAGGTTGTAATGTCGTGACTCAAACGGTCAAGGCTCTGCACCATGACGACATTGACGCGTCCCTGCTGCACGGCGGCAAGCATGGCGAACAAGGCTGGCCGCCAAAATTCGGTGCCGTACTTCTGCTCCATGCAGGAGTTGACGATGATGTAGCCGCGCCTGTCGGCTTCGCGCATAACATCGGCAAGCTGTTCTTCCAATGCGGGCAGGTTCGGTGCCGGCACTGCGGGCGAACGCCCAAATTCTGTATTATTTTCATGGGCGCACCTCAAAATTGATCCATAAGCGGGAGCCGAACATCAAAGCGCGGCTTGCCGAAGGATGCCCGCGTGAAGCGGTCACCGACAAAACGTTCCAGACCGCTGTTGATGAGTTCGGCGTTCAGGTCACATTCAGTGGTAATAAGGTAGACATCATTCTGACGCAGAATTTCAATAACTCCTACCAGTATGTAGCTGTTGCGGCTGATTTGCTCCAAATCGCGCACCATCACGGCTTCAACCCGACCGTTCTCTACTGCGTCCAGCATAGAGCGCAGACCGATGCGGTCTTTCAAGGTGTTTCCGCTGCAATGGTCAAAAGACGTGCCGCGTACAAAGAAATCCATGCCCTGCTGCTTCGTCGATAAGGTCATACAGCCGGTCAAAGGCAATGCGCGGATCGCTGTTGGCGCAGCGCACATAAATCCAGACATCGTGGTTTCGCATAAGGTACATCTCAGGTTCCTCTTTTCACAAAAAGTAATCCGGGCGCTTCTGCTCCCGGATAAATTGCTGCACATCTTCAATTTTCTCGGTGATTGGACAGGTCGGCAGTGCTGCCAGCGCGGCGTCATGATACCTGCCGCCAATGCCCGCGCGTTCATCCAGAATCGCTACCACGCAGGAATCCTGCTCGGTACGGATAGCACGGCCAAAACCCTGCCGCAGTTTCTTCTGCATTTCGGGGATGACTTCGGCGTTTATGTAGTCGCGCAAGGTTCGGGTACTGCTGGCGCTCATAATTGCTGACCGGGTCGGGGAATCGGGAACGGAAGCTTTGCGATAATCAGCAGTGACACCATATCACCAGGAAAGTCGATGCCCTCCCAGCAGGAACCGGCGGCAAACAGTACACCGTTGCCGGATTGCTTGAACTGCCGGATAATTTTGCCGCCGTTGCGCCACGCCTGATAGGTTGGGTACAGCCACTGGCCGTCCGTCAATGCGCGGACTTCTGCCATTTGGCGGTAAGACGTGAACAGCACCAGAGCATGGCCGTGACAGGCGCCAACCAGCCGAACGATTTCTTCTGCCATTTTGCGGTTGTCCATTCTCGTTTTTACGCGCGGCGGAAAGTACAACAGACATTTTTTCTTGTAATTAAACGGAGAATCTGCTCGGAAATGACGCAGAGGTCGGTAAGCCGCCAGCCCCAAAAGCTGTTCCGTGTGGCTGAAATCTCCGGCTGCTGCCAGTGTGCCAGAGGTCAGAATTGCTGGTTCGCGGGTGTTCCACAGCGCACTGCGAAGCAACTGCGGTACGCGGCTGCTGGCTGCGCAGAATGTGGGTCTGACCATCGGCATCGTAGTCGATGTAGAGGATGCGCGTTGGCACCTCCAAAAGAAAAAGGCGCAGGAGACTTTCTGCTTCTCCCAGCCTGTTCAGCAGGTATCGCGGCACATCCGGCAATCCGCCAGCATTTTGCAACAATGCTATACAGTCGATGAGCGCAGCGCGGCGGAACGGCGTAAGCACGAACGGTTCGCTCACTTTTCTTCGCAGCTTGGAAAGTCCCCTGCGTGCAGGAGAACGACAGCGTAAGGAACGCCGTCCGCAGCTGTCTGGTCAAAATCCTTGTAGTGCGCCTGTTGTAATAAAAGGCACAATTCATCCATGTTGTGCGGGGATAAGGTTTCTGTGTACATCTGGCGGGCAGCATCGGGTAATTTGTGCGCCTCGTCCACTACCAGTGCCTGATAACTGCGCAGGAGCAGTGGTCTATCTTCAAGTCGGTGCGATGCATCTGCCAGCAAATAATTGTGATTGCAAATTTGGATGTCGGGTTTCATGGAATCCCGCAGATATTGCTGGTAGCGGCAATCTAAGCGCATAAAGCAATCGCGCGGGCAGGACTGCGGCACAGAAATGCGGTAGCGATCATACCGGGAAAGCTCCGGGATATGCTCCATGTCCAAAATGTGCGCAGCAATGTTGCAGGCTGTTGGTCTGCCGTTCTCTGCTTGGCTGCACCAGCGATGCTCTTTCGGCAAGGCGGGCATCGCAGACAAAACGCTCTTTGCCCTTACGGACAACGGCTGTGATGGGTGCGGTGATGATACCCTCGTCCAGCAAAATAGCGGACAGGTCGGGCAGATACTCTGTAAGGATAGCGTCCTGCAAGGCAACGCTGGAGGTGGAGATAACGATGGGCAGTTTCATCCGTTCGGGGCGATGCATCTGCCAAAGGATACAGGCCACGAGGTAGGCCAGCGTTTTGCCAGTTCCTACGCCTGCTTCGCACAGGAAATTTCCTTTATTATATAAAAGGTATCTAAAACTTCATGGCAAAGCGCGATTTGTTCCTCGCGCACCGCCATACCGTGCCGGGGCAAAATCTCCCGGAAAATCTGTTCGGCTATGCGGTGGGATTCCGCATAGCCCGTTGGATAGGTTTGCATTTTACACCCCTGTTTTCCATCCCGTTTAAAGCAAAATGATGGGCAGCAGGCGCTTGGGGTCCTGTTGCCCACGATTTGCCCTAAACGGCAAAAGTAGATAGTTAAGTAAAGTGTGCCACATTTGCCGCCCGCACCCCTGACACCGGGAACACAACAGGCAGGGTGTTGGCACACCTGTTCACTGACTCCGCCGGAGTCTTACTGCTTACAACTCTGGCTCGGTCACCCAACTGACGCGGGAGGCTGCTGGCGTATCATTATGGCCCCGCCTGGCAATTATGGTTTGCCGGACCGCCCACTGGGGCTGCGGGGAAAGGAACGTACCTGTTATGCTGGGTATTCAGTTGTCAAGGTGCTGGGTAATCATAATTGACTACCAAGCAAAAATCAGTCAAAATTGTCTCAAGGATTTTTCTTGATTTCATCAGGGACATATCTATGTAATGCTAAAGAGTGCCGGAACATGGAGTCATGTACATTTTCTTGAACTTCGATTTCCGTCTGGTAGGGAAAATTCCATTTCAACCATGGACTCTAAAAATTGTTAGGTATGGATAGTCCTCGTTTAATGTTGCTATATTCCACCGTGATAGTATCTGGAAACATGGAACTATTGAAATATGCTCCATCGTATCTTTCCGGCGCTTATCTAACAAGCAATTATTTTCTTTTGTCGCTCGTTAGATGTCATCGTTTGAAATTCCTTCCGAATTTGCTTTGCACTTATAATATCGCAAATGACCCCGCAATTTTTGCGGAGTTAAACAGTTTAAATCCGTTCGAATTTTATCGTCGATCACTATAATTTATAAATATATGAATTTCTGCTTGTTTTCATGTGTTTGCCCGTCATCATCTTTCTGCCGGCATTCTGATGCCACCGCAGATGGATGTCCTTGCCTTAATTATTTGAAACGCGTAGCATTTTGCCAGTTGTTGCCCAACCGAGCGCACAAAAAAGCCCGCCGCATTTGAGATGCGACGGGCTTAGAACTGCAGCGTAAGATTTATTTTTTCTCCTGAGGATTTGGGCAGAGGCTTTTCGGGCCGGTGAGGCTGATAATTCCAAACATAACACACGGTTCCATGGCTTCTTTTCGAACTGATGTGTGGACTACTGCACGCAAGTTTTTGTGTAAAAGACTTTTCTTTTTTTTCATGGTAAAGACCTTCCTTCCTGGTTTAATTTAGTTTTATTTGATTCCAACACCAATTTTAGCCAAAACCAGCAGGGAAATGATCTGCGGATGCGGAAAGGAATCCAGACAGTGCTGGCCAATGGTTTCAGCAACAAAAGGGGCGGAACAATCAGCAATATAATACAAGTTTTTGCGTACCGCTGTTTTCAATGTCCTGCAACTCCTCGTTGCTGCAATGAATCGCCGAATTATTGACCAAGGAGCAAGTATTAAAATTAGCGTAACAGAGACAATAAACAGCGTAATTGCAGCCGCTATCGTAGAAGATTGCAGTCGGTCAATCAGATATAAGCAGGCATATTCACAAAATAAAGAAGTGATAAAGCAGGAAAATACTGTTGGCATATGAAGCCCATTTGTCTTTTGCGGCGTAAAAACACAACCCAAAATTCAAAAGAATCACTTGCGGTAACGGCGCAACAAGTATTCCAAAGCAGACGAGAATAAAGAAACCGCCAAAGTTCATGAATTTTCGTTGTAGCGAGTATGCCATCCAATCGCATTGACTTTCTTCAATGAGTTCGCTTTGTATACACTTCTCCCACAATTTTTTCGACGATTGCTTCCATATGCAGAACCTCTGTAAATCAGAACTATCTTTATTAAAACAGAGTTTTCAGCTTTTTCATCATTTTTGTAGCAAAAAACAGTAGTTTTTTGTCATGAAATCAGAGTATTCGGCAGCTCTGTTGCAAATTCGAACCAGCCGTTTTCATAATCCATAGCGTAAAGCGTGTGGTACTTTTCAATGTAGTATGTACATTTTGCAAACCATACCCATGAAAAGATGGATTTTCCTTGGTTGATGCCGGCAGTTGATTTGCAATCATATTTACCGGCAAAGATTTATTACGGACAGCATAAAACAGTTCATCTTCTTCAAGAAGTGCCTGCACATAAATTTGCCGGTCCGTTTCCGGCAGTTTGACGCACGCTTCAATCGCGTTATCCAGTGTGTTGCGATGATTACAACCGTCAAATCCACCAGTCAATCTTTATGGGAATAAATCGTTCACACTGAACTGTATATCAATTTTACGATTTTTTTGCAACAAGCGCCTTCTGATTCAAAAGTGCATCCAGTGCTGCATGGTGGGTATTGACGAGCAGGATGCGTTCGTTTTTGTTTCGATTGTAGGCTATGGATATAGGTTTGTATTGTGTTGATATCTCTGTTTTGTTGCATCAGCATTCCGTCTAACGTACTCAAATGAGCGCGAAAGTCATGTGTCAGTTTACGTTGCTGAGCGTATGCAGCACTCAATGCTTTGATGCTCTCTTGCTGTGCTTTTGATTTGGCTTGTAGGCTGATTGCTTCTTCACGGAAGTTGGCGTTTTGTTCCATCCAGCTGATTAAAAGTAACGCTGCTATCTGCATTACGGTAATAAATGTAGCACAGACACATAGCGGCTGAATTGATAATTGGCCTTTTGAAAGCAATTTCCGAAAAAGAAAATTGACAAAACACTCGCAAGGGAAAGCACTGCAGGAATGGTGTACCATCTGAAATTGGTTGCTTGACTTAAATTTCCCGTTTCGCGCCTTTGCCTGTAAAAAGCATACTGCTATTATTGCTGTGCATAAACAGATTTTGCCAAACCATTTCGCCTGGGAGTCGACACTGTCCTGGGCTTCGGGACATCAAACGTAACATAGTGTACGACAAGCAGTTATCCATACAGCATATTGTCGCATAGAAAAATAACCGAGATGGAAAAAACTGAACATTCTATTGCTGGAAATAAAAACCTGTAAAGGGAAAAAAAGCAAAATAAGTCAATAACAATTTTCGAGTAGTTTGACGGCCCACATGGCTGCGAAATCCGCAAGTGTAAAGCCCCAGAAAAGCAAGGCTCGTCACAATAATCCAATGGCGAAAACGTTCCATCTTTCTTGCGGAAAATGCATCAAATAGCAAAAAAAGAATCCATCCAAGTCCACAAGTAGGTCAGAAAATAATCGCTCAACGTGCATTCCCCCAGTTTTTGTTTTCCAACTCAGATACTGGACTTTCATTTTGTGAGTACCGCTTCTGACTTACGGATAACTCTTTTCCATCGAAGAGAACAACTCTGTCATAATTGAATTTTTGATGTATGCCATATTGACCAGATAGCTTTTCTGAACCCGAAAATCCGTCTCCTTCCAATTCTGCCGCTAAATCTTCCATTTTCCATAAAAGCGGTCTGCGTGCCTGCATATCCGTCACTGTGAACAAATATATAACTCTTTGTTACTTTCCATGTAGAGAATATCTTTGATATTTGAATGTTAAACGTTCACCGTTTGGCAGAAAAAATGTCAGAATTTATCATCACGCGGCAATTCTTCCAACGCCTTTTGGAAATAATTGGGCAGCTTTTGCTCCAGTTCTTGCTTTCAGCAGGTATCGGAACGCCTGGACTTCATACCCTTCCATCGAAAATTCCGGATAATTGGTGACAAAAATAATCACTGTATCCAGATGCAATTCACGCACACGGCGGGCAATGTCCAGCCCGCTGCGTTCATCCATGTCGATGTCCAAGAACATAATGTGATACTGCGATAATTGCCGGTCTGTTATCTCGGCAGGATTCGAGCTTTTTGTTACCGCAAATGGACGCTCGGGCGGTACCGGCTGGCCAGCAACCGCGTCTGATATTCTTTGGCAAAAAATCCTTTGTCGTCATCGCAAAACCAAAATATTAATCTTCATGTCGGTATCCTTATCGTTGTTTCGATGTAGTAGATGTCCTCTTTGCCATTCAACATACGTTTAATTCTCCCGAAAGTCAAGTATTTTCTCGAAATAACACTTATAGTGTATTATAAGCGTATTTTATACGAGAAGCTAAATCATTTAAAATTGAATTACCCTAATGGTAAAATTCATTGATAAAAGCAAGCTGGCGGGCGGTAGATGACCGAATGGCACATCGGTATATCGGCAGAAATATTTACGAGCTGCGAGAAGAAAAGGCTGGACACAAAGCAATATTAAGGCAAAAAAGTTGGGCAAGAGGCTTCCACTATCAGTGCCTATGAAACGAATGCCAAACTTCCGTCTGTCGATTGCCTTATTGAAATGGCCGATTCGGTCGATGTATCATTGCACACTGGTTTATGGGGGATCGTTCAAATTTGATTTCGGCGTGCCATGCGACCAGAGCAAAAGAACTGATTTCGAGCTTACGGAAGTTTTTTCGGCAAAACACTTTGGCCGCTGAACAAAAAAGCTTGGCTTGCTCAGCAGCTGTTAGCCACTTATCGCAATAATTTAGAATTCCCATTTTGTGGGCCTTTTGATTTTCCTGCCCCGGCTTAAGCCGGGGCAGTTTGTTTTACTCGTGTTTTATGACAAATAACTCGGATTTTGGTCAATTTTGTGGAAAAAAGCATTTTTCTTGTGGTATCTTGAAGTCAAGGGCTGTAGGCGCGGTTGCCTAGATTGAAAAGTTCTATATGTTTAAGCGTCGGGCACAGGCGCTTCTAATTGTCCGAATACATGGAACTCTTGAAATACTGCCGAAACGTGGCGAATGTGAAAACTTTTGGTATGGTGAAGTTGTTCCAAAGAACCGCCATCCACATCTAAGGTCAAGCATCGGCGCGCAGATGCTGAACATATCCGCCCCGGAAACCAACCCGATACCAGTTTCTTTCAGAATGGAATACATCATGAAGAAACTCAGCAAACGCTTTTCACCCTTGCAATCGCCTGCAATGTTATGGCTATGGCTATGGCTGTACCGGCGTTTGCCGATTTTACAACGGCACGACTCATACCTATCATATCAAGAACAACACCATTGCTGGTGACTATGTGTATCTGAACCTGTATGGCACTGGCGGTGTATGCATCGCGTGATGTTACCGTTTATCCCCGTACAACGTCGGATGATCGGGTATGGTACATCACGAATAAAGTTCGTGATGTGAAGAAAGTGTATAATAGCCGCACGGATACAAGCGGAAACCGCTATACACTTAACATCAACACTAACACGAATAACTGCAACGTTTATCCTGATTATTCGTCGAATGATGCAGATTCCCGTGTCCAGATTATCGGCAATATGGCGCGTTTCTGCATCAAATTGGCTCGTTCTGGTCTGTATATTCCATGCGCTGACCGACTCTACTCATAATGTGCTTTGGAGTTCTTCGATCCAGTATTGGAATGAACTTTCGTAATTTCGGAACTCATTAGAACTGTTTGGCACTAAACTAAAATGGGCAGACATAGTTTGTGTCTGTCCATTTTAGAATACTTTGAGGAAGTTGTTATGAATAAAAACAAATTTTTATATGTGGCAGCGCTCTTTGGAATGATGGTCTTGGTTTCCTGTTCATCGCATGACAGTGCCAAGGACGTCACTGTAACCTCTGAACAAGGCGGAGCAGAATCGCAAGCTGCATCGGACATTGTCTCCAAACCGCTGACACTTTTTGCAAAGTAATGATGGCTGGTCTTACGGTGCCGCAGGCGCAAAGGGCTTTTATTTTGTGAGCGCAGCAGTCCGAAGTGACGATTCCACCTCGCTGATGTATTGCGATTACGACACCATGCAGCAGATTTTACTATGCTCCCCAACCGAACTGTGCGCACAATACAGCCGCCTGTAACGGGTATCTTCCCTATTCGGCGGGCGGCATCGTGCCGGAAATTGTCGGTCAAAATCTGGTACTGTTTATCCGGGCAATGTTCATGCCGAAGAAAACGCAACCCTGCCGCGCATCGAAACGATGGGGTTAGACGGTTCCGACCGAACCGAAACGATCACCTTTGCAGCCAACCAAAGAGTTTCTGCGCCCAATGGTCACAGACGGGGATTTTATTTATGCCTGTATGTGGGAAACCTCCGACAACTCAATGGAAAGCTTTCTGGTACGCATCGACCCAACTGCCGGAACCTGCGAAAAAGATGTTTTCCATGGACAGCACATGGATCAAAGGCGTTGTAGGTGATAAACTGCTTTTGAAAAGCACGTCCGGCGACAACTCGGAATGGTTCACCTATGACCCGGTCACTGGGGAGCAAAGCCGTTCTCTATACAGAATCTTCCAGCGTGTTGCAACCTGCCGCCGTTTACGGTCAAACGCTGGTTTATCAAAGGGCGATCATTTTCATCTCCTTGACCTTTCCACTGGGCAAGACACCGAATTGGCAGGGGTACACGGTGCCCGATCAGGCAGTCAGCTATGTGAACCTTTACTATGCCGACGATGGCAAACTACTATTTGAGCAATGCTCAAATGCTGGTAGAACTCACAATATGCGGACGGATTTTTATGTATTGGAAAGCGACAAGGAACCTTCCCCATGGACATTGACCTACTCGCTCTATGATAAAGATACCGCTTGCGCTGTCGTTGCAGCGAAAGATGCCGACACCTATCTCGTGGAAGCCGGGTGCAAGATACTGCCGCTGTGCAGGCAGACGATGGTGCGTCTAAATACGTCTCGACCGGCGAGAGGCGCTATGCGCTGATTTCCAAAGCGGACTATTGGTCAGGAAATGCCAACTACCGCGATTTTGAAAAAATCGGCTGATACGCAAGCATACAAGATTTTCGCGGACAAGAACGGACGTCACTATGGACCAGATGCATGAAATCGATCTCGAACTGAACGATCTGCGCAAAACCTACCTGCTGCCCGCCCTGCTGCTGCACCGCCGCAGGCAGGGCAAACCGAAAATCAAACAGGCTCTGGCTGGGGTGTCGCTCACCCTCGGCCCGGGTCTGTATGGCCTTTTGGGACCGAACGGCGCGGGCAAAAGCACGCTGATCGGCATCATCACCGGCGGGCTGGCCGCCGATTCGGGCGAGGTGCTGTGGTGCGGCCCGCCCGGCGCGGGCATCGCGTTCCGCCGCGTGCTCGGCTATATGCCGCAGCAGCAGGGGGCTGTATGATAGCTACACTGGCCGCCGGTTCCTCGCTTACATGGCTGCGCTGAAGGAAATCCCGCGCAAGACCGTTGCATCTGAGGTGGCCCGCGTGGCAGCCGCCGTAAATTTGACTGCCGAATTGGACAAGCGGCTTTCTGCCTATTCCGGCGGTATGAAGCAGCGGCTGCTGTTGGCATCCGCCCTGCTGGGCGACCCCAAGTTGTTGATTTTGGACGAACCGACGGCGGGTCTTGACCCCAAGGAGCGCGTTCGCCTGCGTGTTGCTGGCAGATATGGCAGAAAGACCGCATTATTCTTGTGGCAACGCACGTTGTTTCGGATGTAGAAACAGTAGCAACCAAAGTTATTCTTTTGCGCGCCGGCAAGATTGTGGATGCTGCGCCTGTGCCGGAGTTGATTGCCAAATACGCGCCCGGCCAAGGTCTGGAGGATGTCTACCTGAATGTGTTCGGTGAGGGGGACGGCAAATGAGCCTGTTTTTGCTGAACTCCGCAAGGTATGGGGGGCAGAGTGTTTCCCGTCCTGCTGGCGATACTGGCATCTGCCAATCTTTTGCTGCTGTGGATGGGCACCCGCCCCACCGCCAACCAGCCGCCCGCCGCAGCCTACCGCGCCGTCGGCGCGCAGCTCGACGGCCTGACAATGGAAGAAAAGGGTGCGTACCTGCACGGGAAATATACCGAGATTGAGAGCCTTGTCAAGATCGGCGGCTTCTACCGCGATATGGCCTACGCCGGCAGCAGCTACCTGCAAGCCTACCGCGACGAGAACGCTGCGATGTTCGACGCCTACGAGCAGGAATACAAGGACAAAAGCTATACACTGTTCACCGACAACCTGAACACCGAATCGCCTGTTTAATCAGCTGCAGAACGAGTACGATACCGTGGCCGCCTACACCGATTTTCTGGACGGCGTGCAGACCAAAGCGATGCAGTTGGCGGGCATCTCGATTTTTCAAAACGACAAAACGGGCTACGACTTAAAGAACATCGAAGCCACGGCCAAGGTGTATGCGGGGCTGACTGCGACCGAGATCGACTATTACCCGCAAAAGGGGCTGTACACGGCAATCTCCTACGCCTTTACCGACCTGATTTTGCTGGCATCTATGCTCTTGCTGGCGCTGATCCTTGTGCGACAGGAGCGCGACAGCGGACTGCTGAGCCTTGTGCGCAGCCTGCCGGGCGGACGGTTGAAAACAGCCCTTGCCAAGCTGGCGGCATTTGCTGCCAGCTTATTGGTCGTTCTTACGGTGCTGTATGGGGTCAACCTTGCCTATTGCTCGGCGTCTTTCGGTTTAGGCTCGCTGAATCGCACCATTCAAAGTGTTCCCGCCCTGATGCGCTGCACGATGCAGATCACCGTCGGGCAATACCTGCTTCGGTTTTTGCTTGCCAAATGGGCGGGCGGGGCGTTTGTGATGGGGCTTTGGGTCATGCTGGCGGCGCTTGTCGCCAAACGTGCCGCCGCCGGGCTGGATCGGCGCGTTGGCGCTGCCGTTGGCGATGTACGGCGTGCGCGCGGCTATTCCGGCCACGAGCCATTTGAACGTAATCAAATACGCAAACCTCGTTAGCCTGCTGCAAACCAACGAACTGCTCGGCAACTATCGCAACCTGTTCTGGTTTGGCACACCGATCGGGCTGCCGCTGGTCGAGTGGACGGCGGCGGTGTTCTACGGAGCGCTGTTCGCTGCGGCGTTCTGCACGGTATTCGCCCGCGCACAGCTGCTGCCCGCCGCCAAGCGCGGCCTTTGTGTTGGGGCTGACGCGCAGGACGAAAGCAACCTCTGTTATAAAGGAAGAAGGCCGCAAGCTGTTTTGTGCTGAACGGCGCAGCGGTGTTCCTGGCAGCGTTCTTGGCGTTCGGCGTGTATCAGGGCGTGACAAGCGAAAGCTATATCGATGCCGACGAAATTTATTATGCCTACTACATGAAGCATATCTCCGGCCCGTGGACGGCGGAGAGCCGCGACTGGTTGACTGCACAGGGCGAGGAGTTTGCCCCGATGCTGGCCGTGCAGCGACGCGTGGCGCGCGGGAGCTGAGCAACGAGGCAATGCTGGCCTACGGCGCACTGCAGCAGAAGTACAATATTTACCAGCAGGTCGTGCAAAACAATATCAACTACTACTTAAAGGAGCACCCCGGCGCGTGGCTGGTGTACGAGAGCGGCTACAAAAAGTTGTTCGGCTTCAGCGGTACCGCTGACGTGCAGGACACGCTGTGGGCCGGGCTACTGTGCGCACTGTGCTTCAGCGGCCTGTTTGCGATGGAGCGCAAGGGTGGAATGGATGACCGTGCTGCGCGCCACACCGTTGGGCCGCCGCGCGACCGTGCGCGCCAAAGCTGCGGCAAAAGCGACGGCGTGGCGCTGCTGATCGCCGCGGGCACGGCGTTTTGCCGCATCTATGGCAGGTGCTGCGCGATTACGGCTTGCCCGCGCTGCTGGCCCCGGCGATGAGTATTTCGGAGCTTGGAGGCTGTGCCGAAATTCATCACGCTGTCTGATTTGCTGCTGTTCTGGCTGATCTGCCGCTTTGCCGCCTGCCTGTGTATGAGCCGAATCACCCTATGGCTGGGGCAGAAATTGGGGAACCTGCTGCCCGCACTGTTCATCAGCGCCGTGGCGTATTGTCTGCCTGCGCTGCTGAGCCTTTCGGGCATGAAAAACGGCATCGAGTGGCTGGGGTTTTATCCACTTTTCCACGCCGCTGCGCTTTGGCAGACCCAAGGCGGCAACACCCTGTGGGTGCCGGTTTTTCTTGCCTGTGCAGCCTTTTTTGCTGACGTGGGCAATCGGGCAAGCGCTGATGGATGAGTATGATATGTTAGGTGTTCCGGATGAGGTACTATAAAAATCTTTCCATAGATGAAACCAACTGCACTTTGTTGAAAAGGAAGGTCACCCGATTCACCTGACTGCTATGGAGTATCAGCTGTTTGTCACATTGCTCGACCATTCCGGGCGTGTCTGCTCCCGGAATCTTCTGCTGTCATCCGCTTGGCATATCACAACGCCGATTCAGACACGGACGGTCGATGTACATATCGCGAAATTACGGAAGAAGCTGGACTTGGGGCAAAATGAATTGAAAACCGTAACGAGGCAGGGGTATGCACTCTCGGGTGAAAGGCCGCGGATGACAGATGGATGACGCCTAAAAACCGCGGAAGGATATTCGATTCGAACAATTTACTTCGGTGACTGGAAAGGATAAATGTAAAATGATTACGAAAGAGAAGAACCGAACCAAAATTATTTGTACAGTGATTACCGCTGTTCTTGCCGCTGTTACAGGGGGAAGTGTCTTGAGACTTTACAATGTACAGAAACTCAAACTGTTAATGGAAATGTCATTCAAATTTTGGTGAAACTGGTAGTAATATCTCTGCTAATATGGATTTAACAGATTCTACAGAGGAATTAATCTCAGAATACAAAAAGGTTATCGATGAGAATAGTCAGTATCAGACAAATCAAACCACCCTACAGGGACAAGTTCAAAGCCTGCAAAGCGAAAATGACGATTTAAAAAGTCAAATTGCAAATCAAAGGAACATTGTTGAATACATATTCTTCTGATGAAATCAATAGCGTAATTCGAGCAGGTGGATTAAAAGCGAGACATTTCCAAGCGCCTTGATCAATTTGGAATGCCTTGACAGTGTTAATTGTGAGCAAGTCCTCCGTCAAGGATTTATATGGAACCACGCACAGTATATCGTATCAGCTTTGAGGCTTCTGACACAGCATGGGCTAAGTCTGCTGGATGGTCAATATGATACTTTCGCGGCAAATATTGTTACATCGGAAGATACAAATCGAGATGCAAACATGAGCGTGGAAATCTATCTTGATGATGTTCCGTTAAGCGTGTTGATGATGTTGCGAGATGAACATATTCGGACCTATTAGTCAGTGTGTAAATGGGGGTAATGTTTTGATGATAAAAGTTATCCGAACAAATTCCCCGCTATGACAGTCATGCATATATTTGTGATACAACTTTATCTTTTAAGTTGCAGTAAGTAACCTTATTCAAACCGTTGCTGCCATATGGTTAGTTGTGATGTCTATTTTGTTCCCAAGATTGTCGGACGTGCAATCGATGGATTTTAATGTATTTTATAAACGTTTTTTTTCCTTTGCGCCTTGAGGATTAAACACCTCTGTGGCGGTCTGTATTTTCGCTTGTCGTATCAGCACTCAGAATTATAGAGGGATTTTATCACAGAAAATTTTGTAGTGGATTTTACGCGATTTCCATTTGCTCGTACCTCAAAATGCAAATGGCTGCCTGTCGCTCGCCCGGTATGTCCGACATAAGCCGATAATCTTGTTCTCGCCTGCACCTGCTGACCGGTGGTGACGCAGATGGACGAACAGTGGGCGTACAGTGTTTCCAGCCCGGTGCCGTGGTCGATTTGAATGTAGTAGCCGTAGCTGCCGCCCCAACTGTCAAGACCGTTGGCAACGGTGACGATGCCGTCTGCCGCAGCAAGAATCGAGGTACCCTCGGCACAGGCAATGTCTGTGCCGGTGGGGAACTCACCTCGCCGGTGAGGGGGTCAATGCGGTGCCCGAATGGAGAAGTAATCGTACCCGCGACAGGCAGCGGCCATTGCAGGGTGCCTGTCGGGGTGCGGGTACTATCCGGGTTCATAAGTTCTCCACCTCCCTGTGCAAAACCGCCAAGCAATTCTGCCCACAGTTCTTCATACTGCGGGTCTTGCAGGAGTTGCAGGTAGGTGTTCTGGCGGACGGTAAAGTGATAATCCAATGCCATCCGTTGGGTGCTTTGTGGGTCGTTCGATTACAAGGACGGTTCGGTTATCTCTGTTGTGGTTGCTTTTTCCGTTTTTGTCCGTCGTTTTATAACGGCGGTTTCCGCACGAGTGGAGTAGTCCACCGCGTTCATCGCCCACATAATTTCCCGCAGCTTGTCCACTTGATTTTCCGTCAGCGCCGCAACGGGTGCGCCTTGTTCGCTGCCCGCCACACGAAGAAAAGACCGCCAAAGACATCCTGCCAGCGAATGTAGTACACATCATCGTTGGCTGTAATGTCTTGGCGGTCGTGCTGTACTGTCTCGGAGATTTCTTCCAGCCTGTCGCGGTATTCCCTGCCGTCAGGGTTTCTACGGCTTCGCGCACGGTGACGGACGCTGCGTTGGGGGCATTGGCGGCAAAAAAAGATGCCGTAGGCCGAGCCGGAAACAAACGCTACAAGGCTGATGACGATATGAAGCTTCAACAATTGAATCAGCATCGCGTCACGGTATTCTTCCAGCGACTGATGAGTATTGCCTGTTTCTGGGCTGCGGTTTGCCAGCCCGCGTTGACCCCTTCCTGCGCAACCTTGCCCAATCCTGCGGAAATTCTTCCAATCTGCCATATCACCAAGCCAAAGCGAGATGGAATCGTTCAGATGGTTCATCAGGCCGGACACCCCGCCCGCGCCGCCGCCAAGTTCAAATACAAGCGACGGCCCCATAATGCCCCAACGAATACCGGGCCCAAACGTGACGGCTTTATCTGCGTCTTCCACCGTGCAGACCCCACTCATGACAAGGTTGCACACCTCACGGTACAGCGCCATTTGCAGACGGTTACAAATAAAGCCAAGCGCTTCTTTTTTGCAGCACGACCGGCTCATTGCCAACGGATGGTATAGAACGCCTTTGCCACTCACACCGCTTCATCAGCGGTCTTCTCTCCCTTGGTAATTTCCACCAGCGGGGGATCAGGTGCGGCGGGTTATACGGATGACCGCCGATAAAGCGTTCCGGTGCTGGGCATATTTGGCAATTTCGGTCACAAGCAGGCCAGAAGTAGAGCTGGCAATGATTGCATCCGGTGAAGCATAGTTTCAATTTCTTTTGACAAGTGCGTGCTTTTTAATTTTCATAATGCTCGGCAGAGGATTCCTGAATAAACAGCGCATTTCTGACGGCTTCCTCCAGCGAGGTCGTAATGGATGCGGGACAAAATTTTCGGCCTCGCTGTCCGTGTAAACGCCGTTCTTTTTGAGCGAATCCATACTCTCCTTGACGCGCTGCTTTGCCCGCGCCGAGGATTCCTCGCTGCGGTTGTAGGCATACACCTCATGGCCGCCCATCGCAGAATTTTAACGCCCAGCTGTAACCGATGACACCGCAGCACAGCGAGGCAACCGTTTGAATGTTCTCCAGTTCCATGAAGAATCATCTCCTTTTCTGCTTCTATTATAAAGCGATCAGCCAACAATGACAAGGTCAAACGCCATTGTGGAAGCAGAATTGACAGCCGGTGCAGCTTCTATGTTTTGCTCTACTCATAGCGAACAACACAGCATGACCTGACGCCACTATGTCAAAACGTCAAAACTTGCGGAGAAGTCATTCTTCGTTCCTTAAGTTCGGCATTAGCGCTACATTGATTATCATAGATCGGTGCCCGCCAGCATCGTGCGGGGATCAACAAGCCATGCGGGCCGCTCTGCACGGTCTTGCCGTCCAATTCCGCCCGCGTGGCCGTGTACTCGCTAGGTCCCAGCGCAGCGGGATTGCGGTATCGCACGGTGATCGGTCGCCCCGCAAAGCGCAGGGTGACAGCGGCGGTGCCCGTGGCGTCAAACTGGTCGGCCAATAGCTGCGGGCAAGCAGCAGGTCCCCGTTTTGCCCGCGGACACCATAACACTGCGTCAGCATGTACAGTAGACAAGCCAGCTGGCCGCGCCAGTCAGATACGGGTACATCCCTCGCCCTGCGGGTCGAAATACCCGGGATGCCGGGGAAAGATTTGATAATCTCAAAGCTGCAACTCTGGGTACAGCCCCGCAGCACCCGCAGCCAGCCTCCGGCAGACCCTGCCGATACAGCGCAAAGGCATACATGGCCGCCATGTGGCAGAATACCGCGCCGTTCTCCTTTTGTGGCCGTAGGGCAAAGCCGAAGCCGCCCTAAAAAAGTTAAAGCGATAACACCAATCTGCCGAAATCGGTGTTCAGGCAGACGCCGCCGCAGTGGGCTGTCCAGCAGTCCACGGGCGGACAATGCCCCCCTGCGGGGTTTGCTCTCGCCCTGGCGGTACTGCCTATCAGGGCAAACACCTGCCCCGTCAGCATTATATGCCGCACCCTGTCCGGCGTGCAATCCCTCAACTTGCGCGCCGTTGTTGTCGTAATAGCTGTTCATCCAGCGCTGGCCCGCGCCGTCCGTCACAAACTCCGTGCGGCACAGATGGCTTTTATTCGCTCATGGAATCCAGTAATGGTTTTCGGCATCAGGGCACCCGCCTGCGGCGCTTCCGTGCGGGCTTCCCGCATACGGCTCATATAGCGCTGCCGCACGGCATTGCGTGCACCAGTGTCTATGCCGACGGCAGCAGCATCGCGCAGCAGCACGGCCACTTCGCCCGCCAGCAGGATACTTTCGTGCCCCGCGCTTTGCAGACTGCGGCACAGATCCGCCAGCGTGTACAGGTTGCCTGCGTAGGCCGCTGTAAACGCTACGCCTTCTGCCGTTTTCGACCGCCATATCCAGCGCGTCGTTCCAATCAGCCCCGCGCAGGCGGATGCATCCATGCCGCCCCGCATCCAGATATGCCGTCACATTTTGTACAATCAAATGCTCCAGCACCGTGCCGCTCTGCGGCGGGGCGGGGTATCGTTCAGGTGCTCGCCGCGGCATTTGCGGTCGTCGCAAAAAATAGGGCTGATTTTCCAGCAAAATCGAAATATCGCCGGTCTGCTGAATGTACAGATCGGTCGTGACCAGCGGCCAATAGCCGTGGTCCATCCATACGCGCACAATGCGGTTGCGGTCGGCGACAAATTCTCCCGGTTTTCGCCCGATGATCGTGGCGTTGGTGCCGTCGGCGCGCACGCCCGCAAAGTAGCGCACCAAGTCGCCGCGCACGGCGGCGGGGTCGTGCAGGAGCAGCGCCAGACTGTCCTGCCAAGGTCGCGCCAGCCGCGGCCGCCGCGGCCATAGTCGTGATGCGGCAAAAAGCTGCACCAAATGCGGCGCAGGGTAGGCTGGATGCCTACCCACCGCATCCATGCGGTCAGATCAGGGTCGCACGCCGCAAACACGGCAGCATTCTGCGCCTGCCACCAGCATTTGGTGCTTTCCAGCGCAGATGCAAAGTGTCGGTGGTCAAGTACTCTTCACCCGTACAGTCAATACCCAGCGCCAAATACCAGCTTCGGCTTTGCCCCCGGCCTCAGGGTTACGGGCGCGAATTGCAGCACGCCCATCATTTCATAACCCTGCGCCGTATCTCTGGGGAAAGCCACGCTGTTTGGGCAGTGAGTCTGCCAGTGCGGCGGGGCAGTCGTAGCTGCCTGCGCTGCCGCAAAACGCCTGCACCGTTCCAGAAAGCGCACAGGCAGTGCGCCGTCCTGCTCCTGTCCGCGTACCGTATAGTGTACCGCCGCGCCGGGACGATGGCCTCGCTCGTCAAAGGTCAGGGTGGGAGTCAGCGTCACGCCGTTTCGTTCCACGCGCAGACGCTGCAAGAGGCTTGTCACATGGCGGTGGTCGCGGATGTTGTCGGCGCTGCGCCCATACTGGCGGCATTGGCCGCCGTGGGGGTAAGGTAAGCGCTTCGCCTCAAAGGTTTGTCACGGTGACACGCATCAGCTCCACCGTGTCCTGCCGGCGGGCACAAACAGATCACGGCGGCTTTACGCCAAGCGCACGGTTGGCGCGCTCGACCGTCTGCCACAAAAAGCCCGCCGTACAGCATGGCCTCGTCCGCCCCTTTGCCGAAGCGCGCCGCCTGCTGGGCCGCGCTTTTGCCCGGCGGCGCTCCACAGCGTTCCGTCGGCAAATTGCAGCCAGAAATTGCGCGTCGCACGGCTTTCGTGCAGAGAGTCTGCTCGCTGCACGCAGCCAGCAGAAAAGTATCCTGCCCTGTCTTGCAGTCGCCTGCCAGCCGCGGTGTAATGCTGCTGATGATGCCGCCCTCGTTGGCAAGCGGGAATAGGTCTCCGCCGCTTGATCAGCGTCGGTCAGTACAAAATCGCCGTTGGCGTTCAAAATTTCAGCTTCGGCATAAGTACGCTTCCTCATACTCTCTACTTACTTATGGCTTAGATGTAAGGCGCATAACAATTTGGCTGCCAGTCCTTCTCTGACGGCTTCGGCATCGTCGCCAATGATCTCCCGGCTTTTTACAGCGCCATCGTGGAATGTCATTTGGCTTCACTCATGCTGTATGCGCCGGGAATATAATCTGGATCGCATCAAAATGATATTCCACCTGCGTTCTGCCAAGAAAGTAGCCGCAATCATTTTATCTTTTTCCAATCGATATGCCGGGATCGCCGGCCGGAACGCAAGTGTCAGCCCTTTTGACTGCTGGAGAAAGGACTTTCCCCAAACATCATGATCCGCCACATATGGAGAAATTCCACCCGTTGAGCCGCTCAACCGCGCGACAAAGCCGCGCGCCCGTTGCAAGGATTCGTCGGGATTCAGGCTGCTCGCACCAGGAAGCTGGAGTTTTCCATGTGCTGCGGCTATAGCGCCTAGGGGTCCAGGAATGGGATCGCGGCATTGCGGAAATCAAAATGCAGCGCCCGCGCCGCGCGCGTAAATATCTCCAGAAGATATTTTGTACCCATAGCGCAGCCAATTGACCCATTTTCCAGCCAGCCGGGGGTGAATGTTGCCAGCACGCCCCAATTCAAACGAAAGATCGGACAGGTCGCCCGTATTGACGCGGTACATTTTCAGTTCACGGTCAGCGCGCCGCCGCGCACCGAGCGGCACAGAGCTTCTTTCGTGGCGGTATCGTCATTCAATTTAACGCCGCACGTCCCTCCAAAAGTCCGGCGTTTGCCGCTGCATAAAATGTATGGGATTATTTACTGTCGGCTTTTTGGGTAAGCAACATCGTAGTAGAAGTAAGTGGGCATCACCTCGCCCATTCCCGCGCCCAAAGCGATCCCCTGGGCGCGAACGACCTGCAGCCAGTTTTCCAGCGTCGGAAGCAGCGTCTGCGCTTCCATGATAGCTGCAGCCACTGGAGAAACCACGATACGCACTGCGACGGTAAGCCCCCGGCAGTCGTTTCTTGGCATTCCAGAATTTCCAGCTGCCGTATGCAAAGGCTCTTTTTCTTGTTTTGTGATTTTTGAAAGCTCGTCGACCAAAGCGCGGATTTCCGATGTATCGCAAACGGGTGCGGCAGCGTTCGCTGCCGAGATCGTATATCTAAACAGGCGGGCAAGTTCACAGCTTTTCGGCCATAGACGAGCCGAACAGGCTCCGGCAGGCCATTCAGCGCGCATCGTACCAGCCCGGCTTTCCGCCTCCGATGCCCATTGCGCAGGGTATCCAGTGTGGCATCTTGATGGCGATGCCCAGCTTTTCGCATCAGGCAGACTGCAGCGGATTTCCCTGCGCATCAATCCGACCGTCCCCTTGCTGTGTTGTTTTCGAGGGGGTATGTCGCATTATATTGCCTCAATCCGTTTGGTGTTTCCCTGTACCGCGCACAGCGTTCCGTTATGCCGGCGCGCGCCGGATACCATGTCAGGGTTTTGTCGCAAAGAAGTTTTTCTTCCCTGTCCGGCCACATGAAGAGGTAGTCCTCGATCAGATCCAGATCATAAGACCAGTGGTCTGACCAATACCCTCGCCGAAGCTTGCGGATCTGCTTTTTCGCTGCGGCGATGATCTTTGCAAAAGTCAGCTCGCTCGCTCTAATGCGCGCCACAGCTTTGCAGAGAATCCGCTTGAAAGCACGCCGGAAAGCCCATGGATCACCGGGCAATCCTGTGCGAGTGCGCTTTTGTTCCTCCTGTGCACAAAGGTTTCGGCTCGATCTGCAGCGGGTTATACCCCATCCAGCTGCAGCAAATCAAAGAACAGATCAATGTTGCTGCGGCCGACAAAGGCGACAGCGAACATCAGCAGCGGCGGTTCTGGTTGATATCCCGAAATTTCCGTTGCCCTGCGAGTAATATTCCCGGCTTAACGGTAAAAGTAGTTATAATCGCGTTCCAAATCCCCGTGCTTGGTCGGGAGAACGCATAGAACACCTGCTTGCCGCCCAACAGCAGGGGAAAGCCACCGCGCAGGCAGTTATCAAGGTAGGTATAACTGCAGTAGGCGTCGAAGATCGGGTTTGCCGTGTGTGTTTTCACGCGCTTTCCGATGGTATCCGTCAGCACCCTTGCCTCCCGGAATGCATCGGCAAAAAGCTGCGGACCGATCGGCTCACGGCAATACTGCACCAGGTCCGCCTCGTTCCTCAACATAGCCGTACATTTCAAAAGCGAGCATTTCTGGTTTGGCTCCAGCGTACGCCGCAGTGCATAGAAACTACAGGGAAACTGGTTTTGCCAAACCTGCTTTTTGCCTGCGGAGCTTTTCCAGCCCGCCATCCCGGAAAATCGGCCTGATCCAGTGCAGTATCATAGCCAAAAAAACAGCGCGCGGATCGCAGATTGGCGTAAGAGGCTGACCATCGTCATCCACTGCAAACGAAAAATTACCGCCGTGGGATCTCTTCCACTTCGCTCGTATCCGCCATGCTTGCGTTCACATGGAAAACGCAGCGTTTCCGACCGCCTCAATTTCATCCACGCCTTGCCGGTCTGCGTCATATGCTTCAGCGTCCAGTCGTTTACGCCGTAGGGCAGCACCAGTGCCGGCATAAACCGTCCAAAACCTCAATCCTTGTGTGTTCCGGGTCAGGTTTTGGATCGTGACCACATCGAAAGCAGCGCCCCAATGGGTGCATTGGGCAGCAGGCAGTAGCGCACTTTTGTTTCAAAGCCGTTTGCCTCATCGTGGTCCGTCACGACGATGGTATTCGGTGCCACTGTAAACGTCTGCTTTTTTCGTGTGCCTTACGGAACGGCTCATAGGGTGCCGCTTTGGGTGCGGATAAATGTCCGGAAGCCTGTGCGGCCAACGTTTTGATACGCCGTGTGCCGGGTAAAATTCCATGATGGGATGGTCTTTATCCTGCGCACCGAAACTGACGATCCCCTGCCCGCGATTTACATAGTAGCACCAGAGCGGTATGCCGTGTACGCCCGCGATCCCCGGTAAAATCCTGAAAAGGTGGGCTTACGCGCATAGTCAGCCCGAGAACGAGTTGTTCTGGCCCATTTTACTTTTCTCCTTTATGCCCGATCACGGCATGATCGTTTGTTCTTTCGGTAATCGGCCGGTGTTGTGCCGGTCACCTCTTTAAAGGCACGCGGCAGGTTTTATAGCTGTCATATCCAACCGCCCAGGCCCACCTCGGAAATGCGCAGTTTGGTTTGTTCCAGCAGCTTCAGGCTGGCCTGTACACGGGATATCCCGCAGGTGGTCCAAAACGTTTTGCCCGCATAGCGGCGGAAAGCATCCGAAAATAAGCACAGCTCAGTGGGAACGTGGTTGATACCGCCGCCACGTCAGCTGCTTTTGATAATTGCTTTTGAATGAAAGTCTTCGGCTTGGTTCCATCGCTGCGTTTTCACTTTGTCAACGAAACGGCGCTGCGCCGCACTTTTCGTTTAACAGAGAAAATTGACGGCATAGATAGAGCAGGTATTCGCGCATGGAATCAAAGGCGAACAGCCGTTTACCCGGCTCATTTCTGTTTGCGTATCGTCGGCACCGTTCAAGAGAGAGCCCGAGCGCATACAGCAAACCGTATCGCAGAGCGCCAACGTATAATCCTAATGCGGTACTGCGACAGCGTCTTGCGGTCGAATGAAGCTGCGCCAGAGCGGTCTTGATTCAGCCTCATCCATGGCGGAAGCGGTTCTTTCAGCTTTGTCGATCTCCTTATAAGGGATTGTAAAAATCCTTGCGCGCGGACGGGATATCGGACCATTGCAGCAACACCTTTGGTGAAAGCAGGCGGTGGCAACCTCCCTCGCCTCACGCAGTAAGCCGCCGCCGGCAGAGCATCCAGGATTTTTGTCGCCGTGGATCCGAAATTGCCGTTGCCCGTGCGCCGCGCCCGGCAAAGAGCGCGGCCACAAGAAACGGCGGAGGTTTGCGAGGGCAGAGCTGTCAGCTACTTTCATCTCTTTCCCCAAGGATCAGCCCGGTTGTCGGCCAGCCAAAAGTTAGCCTCTGTGATGGGTCCGATATGATCTGGTGCCGTCAAACCGTGTAGCAGTGTCGCTTCCGTCCCGATTTTTAGGCGCCACGAACCACGCTTCCCCGCGGGCATAGTGCAAGCGTATGTTGCCTCGGTGGTGTGATGGGGATTACCGCTGCCATTGCCGCATCGATCCTGCGTGATCGCCGCACAACGCCGCCCCGGTCAACTGGCTTACAACAGGGGCTTTGCCCTTATTATTCGATGCGGCGTGAGGTGAGTACGAAATTTGTCATAGCTGTTTAGTAAAGAAGAATGGCATATCCTCGTGTGCTGCACACCGCACCGGCGCATCAGCTCAAGCGCCATCCATGATCGGCATGCGAATCCGTGTGATGAGCAATCGACGGTTGCTGTTCCAGCATTTTCAACGCTTGCACACCGTTGTCGGCACCATATCCTGTTTGATCTGCGGTTATCCCGCATAGCTGAGAATGCGGTTATCTCTTCTGCGATCCGCCGCTGATCCTCAACGATCAGGATGTCCATCCATCACCATCCTCCCAAATTATCATCGGCAAACGGCATTGTTGTGCGGCCTGGTATAAGCACCTAGTTCCACTGCAGCAGCGTCAGCCCGGCTTAATTTTTCATAGCGTATTGAAAGTTAGTACATTTATTACCGATCCCATTTTGGCTCAATCTGGTAAGTCTGGATTCCAACAAACAGCGCTTTTGTGGCTGCCATTGTTTCTGGCTTTATGCCAATGCCATCATCCAAAACGCGAATGGCAAGCGCCCCGCTGCCGTACACACTGCTTTGACCGAGGAATGTTGCTCGTCCCGCGGCGCCGCAACGCGTTGTTTTTCCACCGAACGGCTGCAGGGACAGCGATCTTCGGCTTCTTCTGCACTGAGGCGGAATAATATCGATATCCAGGACCGCCTGAATGTTATGAATGATATTGATCAGATAGATATATTTTCTGATATTGTCGATTTCTGTCCTTTAACGCGTGACGTTTTGTGTTTTCCAGCTCATGTTGTAACGTAGCAGACTTCCCAGCGCTACAACGTATCGGAAAGCTCGGTTTCGTGTTTTGTTTCCGGCCATCATGCGCACACTTTCAAGCGCGTTATACAGGAAATGACTGTCTATTTGGCTTTTGAAGTGCGTGCAGCTGTGCATCCTCGCCAGCTGCCAGGCGGCTCTGCACGTTTTGTTCCATCAGCTGTTGGGTGCGATCCAACATTGCGTTGAACTGGCGGCCTCAGTGTGTCTAGATTCATCCCCGGCGCGTTTGGCTCCGGAATGCGAATGGAAAGGTCGCCGTTCTTTTCGACAGCCTGCATGGAGGTTACCAGAGTTTTCCACCCGCTTTAAAATGCTGCGGTATGGCCTTGGAAAGAAAGACCAGCAAAGAAACGCGATCAATATACAGCCGGACGATCAATATAATGCGCGGGAGGTTTCCTGTTAACGTATCTGCTTGCGCATAACAAGAGCATATAAGCTGAAATTTCCGGCAGATATTCATAGGTCAGCCCATAGACGGTTTTTCCCACACGCAATTTCAAGCGCATTGGCCGCCAGCTGATCGTTCACGTTCTCCATTAGCTGTCGGATCACTTCTTCGTCATCATCCGCCGGGGGAAACAATACAATCCGCATCAGGGGCGAAAACGGTAAAATGAAAATCAGAAATTGCTTTGCTCACAAAGCTCGTCGAACAACTTTTCATCCGAAAGCGAAGTTCTAAGACACCGATCTCTCGGATATCCAGAAACACCTTTCGGTACAGCGCAGGGGCAATCATTTGCATCTTTTTGAGATACGCGCAGCAAAACGGCTGCTTTTTCCCGGCGGGGCGGATCTCGGCCCGCCGGTCCGATGCGATGCGCGTGGAAGAACAAATCGTATCCCAGATCGCACATTCGGATTGTCAAAATAAACTGGCCCCGGAAAGCTGCGTTGCTTTGAAAAGATCCCATCCATGTGCGCTCAGCTCGTTTTGTTGAACTGCACCAGCCTCAGAGCCGTCGGCTTCCATATCGGAATTGCAGGTCAAAAATCAGCAATACGTAACTGAACGAAGTGCATACCGA
>VOFG01004138.1_pt1 | contig 36935 bp, 59 predicted proteins | sample 5384171 | NCBI WGS metagenome assembly VOFG01 (sample SAMN12384726, study PRJNA508395) | human gut metagenome | isolation source: healthy gut F | host: Homo sapiens
TGACATCACGGATGTTGGAAACGCCGGTTAAGTACATCACGCAGCGCTCGAATCCAAGACCAAATCCGGAGGTGTCTTGCGGAACCGTATTTACGCAGATCCAGATAGAAATCGTAGTCCTCCTTTTTTGAGTCCAAGCTCGTCCATACGCGCCTCTAACTTCTCTAAGTTGTCCTCTCTCTGGCTGCCGCCGATGATCTCTCCGATTCCCGGAACCAGACAGTCGACTGCCGCCACCGTCTTGCCGTCCTCGTTCATCTTCATGTAAAATGCTTTGATTTCCTTCGGATAGTCTGTAACGAAAATCGGTTTCTTAAAGATCTGCTCGGTCAGATAGCGCTCATGCTCGGTCTGTAAGTCACAGCCCCAGAATACCTTGTAGTCGAATTCGTCGTTGTGCTCTTCGAGGATGCGGACAGCCTCGGTGTAGGTTACATGACCGAATTCGGAATTTAATACGTTGTTTAAACGGTCGAGAAGTCCCTTGTCGACGAACTGGTTGAAGAAGTTCATCTCAGACGGAGCGTTCTCAAGAACGTAGCGGATGACATATTTTAACATATCCTCGGCAACTTCCATGTTGTCGTTCAGATCAGCAAATGCCATCTCCGGCTCGATCATCCAGAACTCGGCAGCATGACGGGTCGTGTTGGAATTCTCAGCACGGAAGGTCGGTCCGAAGGTATAAACATTGCGGAATGCCATCGCGTAGGTCTCGCCGTTTAACTGACCGCTGACGGTTAAGTTGGTCGGTTTTCCGAAGAAATCCTGAGAGTAGTCAACCGTGCCGTCGTCCTTTTCGGAACATTGTTCAGATCCATCGTGGTAACCTGGAACATCTCACCGGCGCCCTCGCAGTCACTTGCGGTAATCAGTGGTGTGGACATATACGAAATCGCGCTCCTGGAAATACTTCATTTTATAAAGTGGATTCAAGGAAAATATCGAAATACGCGCATTTTCGGCTCTAACCCGGGAAACGATAGTACAAAACCGCATAATTGTGTTACCCAATTCTCAATATACCATATATTGACAAATACAAAATTGCGCAAAAAGTGTCGGAAAATGCGTCAGGCAATCATTGAAAATACTAATTATTATCACTTTATTTCTGAATGGTATAATGGTAGTCACAAGAAAAACACTACAGCGAGGCATAACGGGATTAAAAAAAGGAAAATGATTGCCATGCTTTTGTGTAACGCGTTACCGCCTCGGGAGTATTAACACAAAAAGTCGCAAAACCGGCAGTATCGTTTTGGCGGCAAATACAGAATCATCGACTTTCCGCTCAGCAACCGTATCAACTCAGCGTTGACACAGTTGGCGTTTTAACAGTATCAGCCATTACGTCTGAACAGTCCACATCGGAATTGGCATTCCGTGGGACTTAGACCGTAATGTCGGAGGAGTTACCATTCTTCCTCCATACGAGCGGAGCAAAGGGCAGTGACTGGTATACCGGCAGCTGCAAATGCGATTTATCAGAACCTGGGTACATGGAGAGTTACAATCCGGACTACGTTCTGATCCTTTCCGGCGACCACATCTACAAGATGGATTACGAGGTTATGCTGGAGTATCACAAAAGCAAACAACGCAGATGTCACCATCGCATGTATGCCGGTGACCGATCGAAGAGGCAAGCCGCTTCGGTATCGTGATCACCGACGACAACAACGTATCACCGAGTTCAGGAGAAGCCGGCGCATCCGCGCAGCAACCTGGCTTCCATGGGTATCTACATATTCAGCTGGAAGGCTCTGAAGGAAGCTCTTATTGCCATGTCTGAGGAGCTCAGGCTGTGACTTCGGTAAGCATGTCATTCCGTACTGCCATGGCAAGGCAGTGTGAACGCATCTTTGCTACGAGTACAACGGTTACTGGAAAGATGCCGGAACTCTGGTTCCTACTGGGAAGCAAACATGGAGCCTCATCGACATCATTCCGGAAAGTTCAACTCTATGAGGAATACTGAAGACTCCACACCAAGAGTCGATATCATCCGCCGCAGTATGTAGCAGCGGACGCAGCCATTGAGCGCAGCATCATTGGCGAGGGCACCGAGGCACGGGAACCATTACCAATTCCGTAATCGGCGCAGGCGTTACCATTGAACCGCGCAGAGGTACACGACTCCATCATCATGCGTGACTGTGTGATCAAGGCAGGCGCGAAGGTGAACAAGGCCATCGTTGCAGAAGATTCCACGGTGGGCGAAGGCGCTGAGCTTGGTGTTGGTGAGTACGCCGAGCAAATACGATCCGAAGGTTTACCAGTTTGACCTGGTTACCATCGGTGAGCACAGCGTGATCCCGGATCACGTAAAGATCGGTAAGAATACCACCAATTTCCGGCGTCACCACTCCGGAGGATTACACCCGACGGGGCACTGGGCAAGCGGAGACTACATTATAAAGGCGGGTGGCGTACGATGAAAGCGATTGGCATTGTGTTAGCAGGCGGGAAACAGTAAGAGAATGCGGGAATTATCCAACAAACGTGCGATTTCCCGCAATGCCGGTTGCAGGCAGCTACCGCAGCATTGACTTTTGCGCTCAGTAATATGACAACTCCCATATCCAGACGTGGCGGTATTTACCCAGTACAATTCCGTTCCTTAAACGAGCATTTAAGTTCCCTCAAGTGGTGGGATTTTCGAAGAAAACAGCGGGCTTTTATGTGTCACCCCAACTATCACCGCAGAGCATACAGCGACTGGTACCGGCACCGCAGATGCCCTCTACCAGAATCTTTCCTTTTCTTTAAAGAACAGCCATGGAGGCCATACGTAGTCATCGCTCAGGCGACGGCATCTACAAGCTGGACTACGAAGGTTCTGGAATATCATATCGAGAAGAAAGCAGACATTACCAGTGGTCTGCAAGGACATGCCGGAAGATGAAGATGTTACCCGTTTTGGTCGTGGTCAAACGGAACGATGACGGCCGCATCTATCGACTTCAGGCGAAACTTCGTGGTTTCTCACCTCCAGCACCATCTCCTGTGGTATTTATGTCATCCGCAGACGCCAGCTTATCGAACTCATCGAGCGCTGCGCCGCAGAAGACCGTGTGTGACTTTTGTACGCGATATCTGGTACGTTACAAGAACCTGAAGCGTATCTACGCGTACAAGCTGGATTCTACTGGAGCAACATTGCTTCTGTAGAGTTCCTACTACAAGACCAACATGGACTTTCCTGAAAACCGGAGGTACGCACTACTTCTTCAGGAATATCCGGACGTATACTCCAAAGGTGGATGACCTTCCGCCGGCCAGGAAGTACAATCCAGGGCGCCCGGTTAGAGAACAGTCTCATCTCCAGCGGATCTATTATCAACGGAACCGTAGAGAAATTCATTCTGTTCAAGAAAGCATATGTAGGAAACAACTGCGTGATCAAAGAATTCCATCATCTCACGATGTTTACATCGGTGACAACACTGTCATTGAGAACTGCATCGTAGAGAGCCGCGATACCATCCGGGCCAATACCACTATATCGTTTACGCGGACGACGTATCAAGATTGTTATCGAAAAGAACGAGCGCTATACACTGTAACAGTGCACTGCTGAAAAAATAGCAGTTTTGACATCATGAAACACGCAACCCGGCTGAACGGGACAGGCTTTCAGGCTTATCCCGAGCAGCCGCATAACGGGGAGGGGTTTCCACATGCGAATAACAGATGTGAGAGTGAAAAGATTGAAAAAGAGGGAAAATGAAAGCAATCGTTTCCATTACCATAGATAACAATTTGTTGTCCATGATATCAAGGTCGTGAAGGCGAAAAGGATTGTTCATTGCCATGCCGAGCCACAAAGGCCGCAGATGGCGAGTACCGTGATATCGCACATCCGATCAATTCGGGAACCCGCGATATGATCCAGTCTGTAACTTTTGAGAAGTACGCAACCGCGGCTCTGGAGGAACAGCAGGAAGAACTGGCATAACAAATAAGGAAAGTCTAAGGAGCGCCGGGCGGAAATTTATTCTGCCCGGCGCTCTTTTTCTTCCTGAAAAATACCAATTTTGCCGAAATGCTTGCATCTAAAGAATTTGCTTGCTATATTAAGGGTACAAAGGGAGGAATTCGTTATGGAAACACAAAAGTACATGATGATTTACATACAGAAGTAATGGAAAATGTGATTCTATTCAGATGCTCGGCGGCTTCAACATGACTTACCGGGGCAGCCGGTGCTGCTGGGCAAGAGCCTCAGCGGTAAATGCTCCATCTGCTGATGCTTCATCTCATCCCCCAGCAGGGGAGAGGGGGCATCCGCCGGACCCGTCTGCTGGAACAGCTTTACGGAGACAGCGACACGGAGCAGGCTGCCAATTCTCTGAGGGCTATGATCTTCCGACTGAGAAAAAAGCCTGATCGCGGCAGGACTGCCAGATGGAGAGTATATCTCCACAAAGGGCGGCGTATATATGGACAGCGGAGCATGTGGATGCGAGCTGGACATGGAAGCGTTCCAGAAACAGGTTATGGCAGCGTTAGAAGAGAAGTCGAGCCCGCTGAAAGAGGGTGGAGCTTCTGGAAGAAAGCCTGCGGCCTGTATAAAGGTGAGTTCCTGCCGCTCATGATCGCGGACGACTGGTATCTGCCGCAAACTGAAGTATCAGGAGCTTTACTTTAAGGTGCTGAGGGGAACGCCAGACTCTTAAAAGAACAGAACCGTTACGAGGAACTGCTTCCTTACTGCGAGCAGGCGCTGAGCCGTTACCCGTATGAGGAATGGCAGCTGGTCGTTGGAGTCTGACTGCCATGAAGGAATATCAGACGGCAGTGGAATATTGCGAGCAGATCGCCAAAGGAATCCCAGCAGAATATGGCATCCGCATGTCAGATGAGATGATGGAGCATTACCGGGCAATCCGCAACATGATCCAGTATGAGATGAATAATATAGAAGAAATCCAGCAGCACTTAAGACCGGATCCTAACGTATTTGGCGCAACCCGCTGCGATTACCTGACTTTTTATCGATATTTACCGGTACATCGTTCTGGGTGCTGGGACGGAAGATACCAGAGCGCATCTGGTGCTCTTTACTCATTGACCGGGAAGGCGAGCCACTGGAGTCTTCCGAACAGCTGAGGAGGTACGGCAGAGACTGGAGCGCGCGATCATCCGCTCCGTGCGCCGTTCCGGATCTGTATACCCGCTACGGTAAGAACCAGTTCCTGGTGCTGGTAACCAGCACAGATCAGAAGGGATGCCACATCGCGGCAGACCGCGTGTAAGAACTTCCGGGCAGCAAACCGGAGAAAGAAGATCGACGTCTACTACGCCTGCAGACCAGCTCTGGCCGTTGCCGGAGACAGCCTGAAAAAGAACATGGGAAAGAATGTTAAGGAGCTGGTATTTCCGAAGAACCCGCAGCGGAAAATGCCGGAGAACATGCTCCGGAAAACGAGAGTTAAGAAACCGTTAAAATGGGCAGAGACAGGCATAAAATGTGGCAAAAAATAAGAAAAAAATCTGGAGAAAACGCGGAAAGTAACGGCTGATGTAACGCCCCAAAGCGTATACTGAACTTGACAATGAAACCATTGTCTGGAAAATGTTATTATTCATATTCAGATAGCCAAAATAAAGGGAAAAGGGAGAGAAGTATGAAAGGACTCGAAGCGAAAACACTGGCCTGAAAAAGATGATCAGGCACGAGTATAAACGCATCGTAGCGTTTATGCTGACCGTAGCCATGGTTGTAACCAACTTTGGCACAAACCTGACCGTAGCGTTTGCGGCAGGCGAAGAACAAGCTTCTGTTCCTGCTCGACAGCAGTGAACTGAAAAGATGCAATCAGCACCGCTCTGGAAAGCGGAGAAGTGTTTGATTTCTCTTCATTAGAGCTGAAAGCAAAACAGAAGAGCCTTTAAGACTTCCTATGAAAAGTTAATAGGAAGCAAGGGAGAGGTATACCAGCTGGACGTAGATGTAGACAGCAGCTACGCATCCGAGAACACAGACCTGCAGGTATTTTACAACGCAGGCACTGACAAAGCGTGGTATTCCTGTTCATCAACGAGAGTGACATGGCAGTTACCTTCCGCGCAAACGTAAGCGGCTATGAGACTGCACGCGTCACCGTAAACCCGAACACCCTCCAACATCGAGGACGCAGAGGGCGTTGAGAACGCAGAAGACTACAGCAACACCACCATGGTGGACGATGAGAAAAAAGGCAAAGGCAGAGGTTGTAAAGCCGGAGGGCGAGACTTCTGAGTCTGATGAGAACGGTTCCGATGAGACCGAGGAAGAAACCAAAGCAGACGTAACCGAGAGCGAGACCGCTTCCGAGAACGGCGAGACCGGAGGTTCACCGGCGCTGAGAATTCTTCTGAGACCGACGAGACCACTGCAAGCAGAAGAGACCGAGGCAGAGGTTGAAGAGACTGCAGAAGAAACCGAAGTAGCTGAGCCTGAGACCGAAGCACCGGCAGCAGAGGAAGAGCTTCAGGCAGAAGAGGGAAGCGCAACCGCATCCATCTCCGCAAAAGAAGTATTCCGCGTAAGCACCAGCGCGCAGAAGTGGCTGAGGAAACCTTAGCAGACAGCACTGAGGAAGAAACTGAGGCTGAGACCGAGGCAGAAGCTCCGGAGAAAGAAACCGAAGCACTCCGGGGAGACCACCGAGGCAGAAGAAACCGTTGCTGAGGATAAAGACCGAGGAAACCACCGCAGACGAGTCTAAGGCAGACGAGACCACCGCAGCAGATGAAACCGCAGACGGTGAGACCGTGGCTGACGAGACCAAAGACGGTGAGTTTGTAAACGACGAAACCGAGGCTCCGCAGATAACAATGGCGGCAGCAACGCAGTTGACTTTGATGGCGATGAGCAGTTCCTGGAGGACGATTCCATTGAACTGATGGGCGAACTGAGCGGTAAAGCATACAACACCGTAACCATCTGGGGCCGCGCAAACGCAAGAGCCTATGCAGTGAAGGCAGAAGATCTGGTTGGCGAGGCAGCAGTAGAAGGCCAGTACAACGTAGATTACTCCGTAGACCCGGTAGGCGCAGCAGCAATCAAGGGCGCTCATACCGTAAACGAGGGCGAGACCCTGTACTTCGCAGTAGACCCGCAGGTAGGTTATGAGATCACCGAAGTAACCGCCAACGGCGAGGGAACTGGAAGAAGTAGACGCAGCAGGCGTAGCCAGCGCATCAACCTGGAGAAATACGCACACGTTTACGCAGTAGAAGAAAGTAAGCGAAGATCTGGAGATCGTAGCAAGCCTGGAAGAGACTGAAAACGTGGCACATCCGGAATTCAACGCATCCTATGTAAGCAGCGATGGCGTAACCATCAGCCTGCACGCAGAAGAAGGCATCCTTCCGGAAGGCACCGAGCTTGACGTAACCGAAGTAACCGAGGCACTTGGCGACACCATCAAAAGAAGATGGAAGGCGAGTCCGAGGGCGCGGTAGTCAACACCGTATTAGCATACGACATCAACCTTCTTTATAATGGAGAGAAAACTCAGCAACAGCTGGTCCGAGGACGGCTATGTAGACGTAACCTTCACCGGCGCACCGATTCAGGAAATGACTGAGACCTCCGATAAAGTAGAGATCGTAGCCGTAGACGACACCAGCAAGACCCAGCTGACTGCAGAAAAAGGCAGAAGCGGTAGAGGCCAGCGAGCTGAAGCTGGAAAGCGTAAGCGAGCAGAGCGTAGAAGGGTGCGGCTGTGGAAGAAGTTGGATTCAAGGCAGAGCACTTTACGATTTATGCGATTACCAGTAAGAGAGGTCAGTCTGTCACTGGTATGGTGGAATTAAATGATGGAACCTATGGTATTGGGAAAACTATTGAGGTGTACGTTAATGATACATCAGATACCGAAGGAAACTGGGAATCTTCGAACCCATCAGTAGCATCAGTGGTATCAAAATCTTCTGTAAATGTAAATGGAAGTCGGAGACCGGCAGCAACAATAACAACTTTGTCTGTTGGAACAACAGAAATTAGCTATACTTATGAAACGCATTATGGCATGTGGTCATGGACAGAAAAGGTAAACGCAACGATTAAGGTTGAGGATGCTTCTTTAGTTGCTGCACAGTTCTATTATTTAAAGGATTCTACAAAGAACCCTGATTCAAATAATACTGGTGAGTGGAGCTCAATTTGGGGAAACTGGATATGCGAATGAAGTAGGTGGAATTTGGACAGGAATAAAAATATCTTTGATGCACAAACAAGAGTAGTGACATGGCCTTCTGGTTATGGAACAAAGACAGCAGATGGTAAATTGCTGTTGACCAGAGATACAAATACATGGAATACTATATTTACTGTATACAGAGATGATGCAGCAAAGAAAGCCGGAGTACAGAATCTCCAAACGAAAGATGTTGAAGCAATTTATCTGGTACCATACAAAATTTCAAAAGACAATAGCACAAGTCCGGATCATCATGTTGACTGTACTGTTGAACTTAAAGTTAAACAATTGGTTACAGTTCAATACAGATTGAAAGATGCTAGTACAGATAATGTTTATCGAGCATCTGAAGATGGTCAAACTGTGAGAAAAGAATGATTATGCACCACGTCCGAAAGGAACTTATCCGCTTCGAAAACAGGATGCAAATGGTGTATGGTATGAATTTGAGGGCTGGTATACAAATCCTGAACTTATTGGAGATCCAGTTGATTTTGACAGTTATGTAGTTACTGAAAATACTATTTTCTATGCAAGATATGTTGGCGAACATAATGTAAACTATGAGTGGACTGGTTTACCGACAGGAGAGACTTTATACGATGAGGATGGCGCGGTTGTTACGCCGACTCTGCCAACAGGCATTACTGGATTAAAGACAGGACAGACTTATCGTATTGATACTACTAAGCCGGGAAACCGTAGTGTATACGCATGATGAGTACGGAAATCAGAATGCAAAGTATACATTTGGAAACTGGAATGATCCGAATAACGGAGTTATGGGTAACAGTGATGTAACCGTAGAAGGTGCTTGGACAGTGGAGACTGTGAAAGTACCGACACATAAGATTACATACAGCTGGAGTGGAAATGTTCCGAGTACAGTGGTACTGCCGCAGGATAACAAGACATATAAGCATAACGAACCGTATTTAGTGGACGAGGATTATGCACCAGGTTATTCGGTAAATTCTTATGACGCATATCATAATGTAAATGGAGTATATACATTCAGTGGATGGGATACCAAAGCTGGAAATATTACGAGTGACCTTGAAATAAGGGGAATCTGGAAATTTGAGAAAACAGAAGTTGCCCGGCATAATGTAAAGTATAGCTGGAGCGGACTGCCAGCGAATACAGAATTCTATAATGCAGCTGGTGAATCAGCAAATCCGGTGCTTCCGATGGGTTATACTGGTTTGGTAAATGGTGAGCCATACAGCGTTGATACCACTATGCCGAAGACTGTAGTGTATACGCATGATGAGTACGGAAATCAGAATGCAAAGTATACATTTGGAAACTGGAATGATCCGAATAACGGAGTTATGGGTAACAGTGATGTAACCGTAGAAGGTGCTTGGACAGTGGAGACTGTGAAAGTACCGACACATAAGATTACATACAGCTGGGTGGAAATGTTCCGAGTACAGTGGTACTGCCGCAGGATAACAAGACATATAAGCATAACGAACCGTATTTAGTGGACGAGGATTATGCACCAGGTTATTCTGGTAAATTCTTATGACGCATATCATAATGTAAATGGAGTATATACATTCAGTGGATGGGATACCAAAGCTGGAAATATTACAGTGACCTTGAAATAAGGGGAACCTGGAAATTTGAGAAAACAGAAGTTGCCCGGCATAATGTAAAGTATAGCTGGAGCGGACTGCCAGCGAATACAGAATTCTATAATGTAGCTGGTGAATCAGCAAATCCGGTGCTTCCGATGGGTTATACTGGTTTGGTAAATGGTGAGCCATACAGCGTTGATACCACTATGCCGAAGACTGTAGTGTATACGCATGATGAGTACGGAAATCAGAATGCAAAGTATACATTTGGAAACTGGAATGATCCGAATAATGGAGTTATGGGTAACAGTGATGTAACCGTAGAAGGTGCTTGGACAGTGGAGACTGTGAAAGTACCGACACATAAGATTACATACAGCTGGAGTGGAAATGTTCCGAGTACAGTGGTACTGCCGCAGGATAACAAGACATATAAGCATAACGAACCGTATTTAGTGGACGAGGATTATGCACCAGGTTATTCGGTAAATTCTTATGACGCATATCATAATGTAAATGGAGTATATACATTCAGTGGATGGGATACCAAAGCTGGAAATATTACGAGTGACCTTGAAATAGGGGGAACCTGAAATTTGAGAAAACAGAAGTTGCCGGCATAATGTAAAGTATAGCTGGAGCGGACTGCCAGCGAATACAGAATTCTATAATGCAGCTGGTGAATCAGCAAATCCGGTGCTTCCGATGGGTTATACTGGTTTGGTAAATGGTGAGCCATACAGCGTTGATACCACTATGCCGAAGACTGTAGTGTATACGCATGATGAGTACGGAAATCAGAATGCAAAGTATACATTTGGAAACTGGAATGATCCGAATAACGGAGTTATGGGTAACAGTGATGTAACTGTAGAAGGTGCTTGGACAGTGGAGACTGTAAAAGTACCGACACATAAGATTACATACAGCTGGAACGGAAATATTCCGAGTACAGTGGTACTGCCGCAGGATAACAAGACATATAAGCATAACGAACCGTATTTAGTGGACGAGGATTATGCACCAGGTTATTCGGTAAATTCTTATGACGCATATCATAATGTAAATGGAGTATATACATTCAGTGGATGGGATACCAAAGCTGGAAATATTACGAGTGACCTTGAAATAAGGGAACCTGGAAATTTGAAAACAGAAGTTGCCCGGCATAATGTAAAGTATAGCTGGGAGCGGACTGCCAGCGAATACAGAATTCTATAATGTAGCTGGTGAATCAGCAAATCCGGTGCTTTCCGATGGGCTATACTGGTTTGGTAAATGGTGAGCCATACAGCGTTGATACCACTATGCCGAAGACTGTAGTGTATACGCATGATGAGTACGGAAATGGAATACCAAAAGTATACATTTGGAAACTGGAATGATCCAATAATGGAGTTATGGGTAACAGTGATGTAACTGTAGAAGGTGCTTGGACAAAGAAAACATTCCTGTTACAAAATATAGTGTAATCTACAAATACAGTGATGCACCGGCAAATGCTCCTAAAGTACCAGAAACTGTCCAGTATGTAAAAAATCAGCCAGTGACTGTTGAAGACGTACCGCAGCTTAAAGGTTATCGTTTTATTGGCTGGGATAGTGAGAATGTAACTGTTTCTGAAGGCAAATTTGTAATGCCGGATAGAGATGTTGAGTTCATCGGTAGATTTGAAAAAGACAATTTCCCATATGAGGTGAATTATCACTATAGTGATAAAAATGATAAGGAAGTTGATCTTGTATCTACAACAGTTAATGGCATTAAACTTCAGGCTGAATTTGAATCAGAAATTCCGTATAGTGCAGATCAGAAGGTAAATCATAAGAACGTTAATTATGCTTTAGACAAAGTAATATTTGGAAATACTGATGGCGCAAATGGAAAGACTATTGTTACTGATAAGGAAGCTAAGAATGTAATAGATGTTTATTATTCCATTGATGAACTTGGTACCAATCCAGAAGAGCCAACCAAGCCGAACAAACCGGATGGAATCCCGGATAAATACCAGGTAGTATTCACTACGTTGCAGAAGATCATGGTGTTGTTACCGGTACTGTAAAGGAAGTTGTAACCAGATATGAAGGTGACAAGAAATTCAGTATAACTGTTCGCTTACCCAAAATGCAGCTGTTACAGCAACACCGGATAGCGGTTACAATTTCGTGAACTGGACTTCTGATAATCCATCAGAAGCTTCTAAGAACATTGTAGCTGTACTGAGCAGAGTTTTCAGCGCTACAGTGCAACCAATGCAGAGTTCGCAGATGTAGATGAAATCAGAATGCCGGATTTACCAAGGATACAAAATTTACTGCTCATTTTATCGCAAGTGACGCAACTACTTATAAAGTAGAAGTTTTTACTACGAGCATGAGGGCAAGTATTCATCTGTTCCGAGTAAGAGCATTCCGATGACTGGCGCAACCGATACTCAGGCAACTGTAAAGGCAGAGGATTATCAGCCGACAAGTGGCTATGTATTCGATCAGAACGCAAAAAATGTACTGAGCGGTACAATCGCGCAGTGACAACAGCCTGGTACTGAAGGTTTACTACAAACAGATATTTAAAGGTAACTTATGCACCTGGTGATCATGGTTCCTTCAAGTCTCAGACCTACACCGTATTTTACGGAAATCAGACTCCGGGATTCAGTGGTGACAAGACTGCAATGGCAACTACAGATTCACTGGTTGGGATAAGACCATTGAATCCAAAGTAACTGGTGACATTGTTTACACCGCACAGTGGGCTGCCAACAGTAATGGCGGCGGGCAATGGCGGCGGAGGTGGCGGAAGCTCCTCTGGAGGTGGCGGCGGAAGTTCTTCTGGCCCGAGAGACAACGGTTCTACACCGTCCGGCGGCCCGGGAGCAGCAACTGTAACCGATTGACCCGGATGCAGTTCCGTTAGCAAACCTGCCGAACGAAGATGGAGCAGCTGATCTGCTTGTGATCGATGATGAGGACGTTCCGTTAGCGGCACTTCCGAAGACCGGTCAGAGTGGAGCAAGCGGACTGGTACTCTTCCTGTCCAGCATGATGCTCGCAGCATTCGTGGCAGTCAGCAAGAAACGCGAAGACGATAAGTAAGAGAATCGTTTTCAGCCATAAGCAATACAGAGAAAGCGCCTGGGGAGCGAAATGCTCCCGGCGCTTTTTCTGTATTATTCAGACCAAAGTTCAATGGTTTTAAGAGTTTTTCCTTTGTTGGAGTATCCAATTTGGAAATAGTTTGTTGAAGCTTTCGGTCTAATGCAGTATCTGCGTATTCCGGTTCCAACTCACCAACAAGGGAATCTAGTGAGCGGCCAACCAGACGGGCGTAATAGGTTAGTATCCGAAGTGACATTGCGGTTCGGTTGTTTTCTACATTGCTGATATAGCCGGGAGTGACTCAAGAGAAACAGCTACCTGATTTTGGGTTAGCCCAGCCTGAATGCGCAGCTTTTGACCAGGGATCCATAGTTTTCTTCGTTCATCATAAAATAGCGCAGGATACCTCGACCTCTTAGGTCGCGGGAGGAATGCGCCCGTCGTCAGACGGCTCTCCTTTCTATTAAATAATACATTCTCGTTGCAATGAACTTTAATTTTTTACAACTCAAACTACCTTTTGTTTACTTGCTCTCCAGATAATGTCCGTATATCAAAAATCCGCTTTGCCGTCGTCCGAAAACGAAATATCCTTTTCCCTGATAGGATACCTTATCGAATAACCGGTAACCTTTTACCAGATATGTGGCTTGATTCTGTTTCCGTATTCCACCTCTTCAAAACTGTTAGTTTGTGAATCTGACGGTTATGACAACGGACCTTCTTTTGATAGTAATACTCACCGTTTGGAATGCATCCGGATTTCCGCTGATACATCTTGCGTCAACATAGTGCTCTTTTTGGTAAGTTATGCTCAATTACGCGTATGTTTCGTGATATATCCGTATGTGTTATGCACTGGAATACCAACAGGTTCGTACTGTTGCTTTAGTGCTTCGTAGAAAGCCCATCGCATAATTCCCATAAATGCAGCATCCTTAAATCGCATACCGCGTTTGACGGTCTTCGGTAGCTGTACGGCACCTTTATGATAACCGGTATGACAGATCTCACAGAGCGTAATCAGATTATTCGGTGCATTACCTCCAGTCTTACGACTCTCAATATGGTGTACGTTCAGGATCTTATCCTTGGACTTACCCTTACAACACTGACATGTATGGTTATCACGGAATAACACATATTCCCTGATATTCCAGAATCCAAGCTGGTCACCTTGCTGATATTCCGCTCCCTGGATATCCGGATTCTTAATCTTCTGGATATCAAAAGAAGCTGTTTCAACCGTTATCCTGCTTATCGGAAGGATCTTGCAGATGTTTTCTACAACCGTAAGATGTGTTCCGATCTTTTGTCGGATTGAAGGCGCTAACCAGCCATCCTCCACGTCTTCGATTATCAAATCTTGCCGGGCGGTACCTGGTTTTCCGGTTACGTCTCCCACGACGAAGTTCCTCGTCTGGACGATAATAAATCTACGATATCGTTTCTCAGCTCCACATCAGCCTCATATAGCACTTTGGTTTTAGTGGTTGCCGATATTCCGATATGTTTGCTTCCGGCATCAATTCCAAGAGAAATTTCCTGTGCCTGATGACCGGAATTATAAGTTAACTGTATTGTAAACGGACACCTTTTGATTACTTTGGCCTGGCCAGACTGTAACATCAATCGGACCTTACGATGCCTGTCGGTAGGCATCAGTGGTTGTCCGTTTTTATCTAATACGTATACCATACAGGCACTCCTTTTCCTTAAATTGGTGTGTCAATGCTTTAAGCCGGCCACACCTGCCGTAATGATACCTTCGCCAATGTTAATGAGAGGTTTGCTGCATGCGGCACTGTCTCGTCCCATCAAGACTGTTTAACCACACACCGTAGAGCTGCAAGCTAGGTATAACACCTGCAGGTACCTATTCGCATAACCGAATGATTACACATAGTCTCTCTTAACGCTTTTAGTGCCGTCAGGCTTGATAGCATAGAAGAAAAAATTTCAGTTCGTAATGCGTTTTGTTTTCGAAAGATTGAATGAAAGTGTTAAAAAGAAATTCCGAAATCGGAAAGTTTTTGTTTCAATTGGCGAGGATGAATATGCTGATTTGGTCGCAGATTGCGACCTCAAACACAGAAAATGCATCTTTAAAAGGAGGACGCAGGTATTTGCCATATGTCTTTACAGAGCAGGGAATAGCAATGCTGTCAGCAGTCTTAAAGAGTGACGAAGCTATTCAGGTAAGTGTAAAAATTATAAATGCTTTTTAAAAATGACGTTTCCGACTGAAAATGCTTTGATGTTTGATAAGTTAAACAGTTTGGGCTTAAGCAATTAGAATATCGCGAGTCTAATCGAGAAATTTGAACAGATTTTACATATATGACTGAACATGAAGAAGTAGGGCAGAAGATATTTTCGAAGGACAGATATATGATGCATTCAGTCTTCAGGTAGGTCTCGTGGGAAAAGCGGAAAAATCAATAGTCTTAATTGACAATTATGTTGATGTTGGGACTTTGAACATTCTTGCAAAAAAAAGAAAGATGGTGTAGATGTAACAGTTTATACTGTTAGAAGAACCCGTCTGTCGAGTCAGGATATTTTGAATTTTAATAAGCCAGTATCCGACATTAACTGTGAATTATACGGAGCCTTTCATGACAGGTTTCTTATTATAGATGAAGAAACAGCATACCATATTGGTGCATCAATTAAGATGCAGGTAAAAATGTTTTGGAATAAGCCGTATAGAAGATGTGGGAATTATTTCAGATGTACTTCAACGTTTAGAAATAGAAACGGAAGAAGCAAACGATTAACCTACTATAATGAAAGTATCCTACACATGCGGCCATACATTCGATTAGAATGTAGCAAACGGCGGTGGCGGCACTTGAAGACCGGTCAGAGCGGAGCAAACGGGACTGGTACTCTTTCTGTCCAGCATGATGCTCGCAGCATTCGTGGCAGTCAGCAAAAACGCGCGAAGACGATAAGTAATGGAATCGTTTTCAGCCATAAGTAATACAGAGAAAGCGCCTGGGAGCATTTCTGGTATCCTAAAGTTTGTCGAAGCGTTCTCATTGCAATACATTCGAATTTTCTATTCTATATTCATAAAAACCATGTTTACAGAAAGCAGCATAGAAGGGAACGTGAGTTATGAAATCGTCATTATTAAAATTGCCGGTGGGGGTAGACAGCTTCTGAGAAAACCGAAAGATGAATTTTATTATGTGGATAAAACCACATTGATCGAGCAGCTTCTGGAACAGTGGGGAGAGGTGAATCTGTTTACCAGGCCGCGCCGTTTTGGAAAGACTTTGAATATGAGTATGCTTCGCTGCTTTTTTTGAAATTGGAGCAGATCGTTCTTTGTTTGACGGGTTGGACATTTCAAAGAATCAGGAACTTTGCAATACCTATATGGGAAAGTTTCGGTGGTGTTTCTTTCTTTGAAGAATGGATGGTCTTTACTTTTGCAGATGCAAAGTATCGCCTGACAGAACTGGTTGCTGCGGGAAGCGGGCGCTTTTTTATTTTTGTCAGATAGCAAAAGCTTTCTGAAAATGAAAAAAAGCAGATATCAGGCCCTGATTTCGCTTGACCATGGGCGTTATACTATGGATGAGACAATTCTTGTGTCCAGTCTGCAGCTACTGTCACAGCTTTTGTACAGGCATTACGGACAGAAAACAATAATATTGATTGATGAATACGATGTTCCACTGGACAAAGCATTCCAGCATGGTTATTATAAGGAAATGGTTTCCCTGATCCGTGGACTATTCGGACAGGCTTTGAAAACCAATGATGCGCTGCAGTTTGCGGTATTGACGGGATGCCTGCGGGTATCGAAGGAAAGTATTTTTACAGGACTGAATAATTTTAAAGTACTCTCTATTACGGATGCCCGTTTTGATGAACAATTTGGCTTTACGGAACAGGAAGTGTCAGAATTGTTGGAGACGTATCACCTGGAAGAACATCAGGCGGAAACAAAAGAATGGTACGATGGATATCATATTGGCGGTGCAGATGTTTATTGTCCCTGGGATGTGATCAATCATGTGGACAGGCTTCGCGGAGAACCGGGCGCAGCCGCAATCCTACTGGGATCAATACCAGCGGGAATGATCTGGTGAAGCGGTTTGTCAACAGGGCAGATAAGACAACGCGTGATGAAATGGAACGACTGATTGCAGGGGAATCCGTGGAAAAAGAAATACGTCTGAATTAACATATGATGAAATTGATCAGAGTATTGACAATTTATGGAGTGCGCTGTTTCTAATCGGTTATTTGACATGGGTCGGAAAACCAGTGAATAGTGTTTACCGGCTGGCCCTTCCGAATAGGGCGGTGCGGGAGATTTATATCACCCGGATACAGGGAGTGGTCTAAGGAAAAGGAAGGATAAAAAGATGTATTTAATTGCAGGACTTGGTAACCCCACACGGGAATATGAGAAAACGAGACACAACGTTGGTTTTTCAGTGATTGATGTGCTGGCGGACAAATATAATATTGATGTGGTGACCGCAAGCACAAGGCGCTGTGCGGCAGGGGCGTGATTGAGGGGAGAAGGTGCTTCTTGTAAAGCCCCAGACCTTCATGAACTTAAGCGGTGAGAGCATCCGCGAGGCGGTGGATTATTATAAGATCGACCCGGAGGATATTATTGTCATTTACGATGACATCAGCCTGGAGCCGGGGCAGCTGCGCATCCGGTTAAAGGGAAGCGCCGGCGGGCATAATGGCATTAAGAATATTATCGCGCACCTGGGAACTCAGGAGTTTCCGCGTATCAAGGTGGGTGTGGGCGCGAAGCCGCCGAAGATGGATCTGGCCGATTATGTCCTGAGCCGTTTTGGTGCGGAGGAGCAGAAGCTGATGGATGAGGCGTTTGGCGAGGCGGCTGAGGCTGCGGTCATGATGATGACGGCGGAGCGGAGCGGGCCATGAACCACTATAACGCGAAAAAGAAAGCGGAGTAGGGTATTATGAGCAGGGGATTTGCAAATCCACTTACAGAACTTGCAGAGTTTGAAGAGCTGCAGCAGGGCCTGAGAAAGAAACGGGGGCCGGTGCAGGTCAGCGGATGTCTGGACTCCCAGAAGGTGCACCTGATGCAGGAGACCATGGCGGACTGTCCATGGAAGCTGGTGGTGACCTATGACGATGCCAGAGCCAGGGAAATCTATGACGATTTTGGCTGTTTCCGGGACAATGTCTGGCTGTATCCGACGAAGGATCTGCTGTTTTACAGCGCGGACATTCACGGCAACCTGATTACAAAGAGCGGCTGCAGGTGCTGCGCCATCTCATGGAGGATGAGGGCGGCGTGGTGGTGACCTACCATGGACGGGCTGATGGACCATCTGCTTCCATTAAGCTGTATGCAGGAGCAGGTGCTTCACCTGGAGACCGGTCAGGAACTGGATCTGGAAGCGTGGAAGATCCGCCTGGCGGAGCTTGGCTATGAGCGTATGCCTCAGGTGGACGGCATGGGTCAGTTTTCCGTGCGGGGCGGAATCCTCGACATTTATCCGCTGACGGAGGGCTTCCGGTGCGTATCGAGCTGTGGGACACCGAGGTGGATTCCATCCGCACCTTCGACTTAGAGAGCCAGCGTTCCATTGAGCAGCTGGACGAGATCGACATTTATCCGGCTACGGAGATCGTGCTGACGAAGAAGCAGGCGAAGGAGGGCGTGAAACGGATCCGCAGCGAGGCGAAGGCCTTTGCGGAGAAGCTGAGATCACAGCAGAACACCGAGGAAGCGTACCGCATCACGGGAATTGTAAAGGAACTGACGGAGGGCATCGAGGAAGGCTGGAAGCAGACCGGACTGGATGCCTGGATTTCGTATTTTAATAAGGAAACGGTTTCGTTTCTGGATTTTTTGACCCGGAGCGCAGCATGATCTTTCTGGATGAGCCGCTGCGCCTGAAAGAACAGGGCGAGGCGGTGGAGCTGGAATTCCGTGAGAGCATGGAACACCGTCTGGAGAAGGGCTATCTTCTTCCGGAACAGACCGGGCTTTTTGTACCGGTGCGGGAGATTCTGGCGAAAGCCCAGCGGAAGGATACGGTGTATCTGACCGGTCTGGAGCAGAAGCTTCCGGGCATGACCACCGAGGCGCGTTTTTCCTTTGATGTCGGAACATGAACTCCTACCAGAACAGCTTTGAGATGCTCATCAAAGATCTGACAAGCTGGAAAAGGAGCGTTACCGGGTCATCCTCTTATCGGGTTCCCGCACCCGCGCCAGCCGTCTGGCGGAGGATCTGCAGGAGTACGATCTGAGCGCCTTCTGCACGGATGATGAGAGCCGGAGGTGCAGCCGGGTGAGATTCTGGTTACTTTTGGCAATCTGCACCGGGGCTTTGCCTACCCGCAGATCAAGTTTACGGTCATCACCGAAGGCGATATGTTCGGCAAGGAAAAGAAAAACGCAAGCGCAAGAAGACCTCCTACGAGGGCAGGAAGATCCAGAGCTTTACGGAGCTGTCGGTGGGTGACTACGTGGTGCATGAGGGACCACGGCCTGGGCATGCGGTGACGTGGGCTACGGCAAGACGGAGGTTGCAATGCGGGCGGCCTTCAAGGCGGTGCAGGACAGCAAGCAGGTGGCATATCTTGGTCCGACAACCATTCTGGCACAGCAGATTTACGATACCGTTTTCGCAGAGGATGAAGGATTTTCCGGTGAATGTGGATTTGATGTGCCGTTTCAGAAGTGCAGCAGAGCAGAAAAAGACGATAGAGAAGCTCAAAAAGGGTGAGGTTGATATCATCATCGGAACACACCGTATACTCTCAAAGGATGTGCAGTTTAAGGATCTGGGGCTATTGGTAATCGATGAGGAGCAGCGCTTCGGAGTGACCCACAAGGGAGAAAATTAAGCAGATGAAGGAAAACGTGGATGTGCTGACCTTTAACGGCAACGCCGATCCCGCGAACCCTTCACATGAGCCTGGTGGGAATCCGCGACATGAGCGTGCTTGAGGAGCCACCGATGGACCGTGTACCGATTCAGACATATGTCATGGAATACAACGATGAGATGGTCCGGGAGGCTGTGAACCGGGAACTGGCCCGGGCGGCCAGGTTTACTATGTATACAACCGTGTGAAAGACATTGAGGAGGTGACGCACCATGTCCAGGAGCTGGTGCCGGATGCCACGGTGGTCTACGCCCACGGACAGATGCCGGAGCATAAGCTGGAGCAAATTCTGTTAGACTTTGTGAATGGTGATATTGATGTGCTGGTATCCACCACCATCATTGAGACGGGGCTGGATATCCCCAATGCCAACACCATGATCATTCAGGACGCGGACCGCATGGGCCTTTCCCAGTTGTACCAGCTGCGGGGCCGTGTGGGACGTTCCAACCGCACTTCCTATGCGTTCCTGATGTATAAGCGTGACAAGCTGTTAAAGGAAGAAGCGGAGAAGCGCCTGGCAGGCCATCCGGGAGTTCACGGAGCTGGGTTCCGGTGTCAAGATTGCCATGCGGGATCTGGAGATCCGTGGCGCGGGCAATGTTCTGGGCGCGGAGCAGCACGGCCATATGGAGGCGGTCGGGCTATGATCTGTACTGCAAGCTGCTCAATCAGGCGGTGCAGGCCATTCAGGGCCGCCGGGACGAGACGGAAGATTTCGCGACCACGGTGGAGTGCGATGTGGATGCGTACATTCCGGTTTCCTATATTAAAAGTGAGTATCAGAAGCTGGATGTACAAGCGCATTTCCGGCATTGAGAATGAAGAAGAATATCTGGATATGCAGGATGAGCTGATGGACCGCTTCGGAGATATTCCAAAGGCGGTGGCCAATCTTTTACAGGTGGCCTTTTAAAGGCCATGGGGCACAAGGCCTATGTGACCGAGGTGCGCATCAACCGTCAGGAAATCCGTCTGACCATGTACCAGAACGCAAGGCTCGACACGGTCAGAATCCCGGATCTGGTGGCTTCCTATGGAGACGAGCTTCGGTTTGTGATGGCAGAGCAGCCATATTTTCTGTATGTAGACCGCAGGAATAAAGCAGAAGGACTGTGCCGCCATGATGGAACTGGCGGACGCTTCTGGGACAGCTGGGAGAACTGGCTGTCACGGATGTTCTCAGTTCTGCCAGCCCTGAAAAAACGTGATGAACAAATTTCGACAGTTTTCCTATAATAAATAATATGCGGAGTTTTCTGCTTTTTGGGGAACAGGTAGTGAAAAGAACAGATGAAACAACAGAGAATATGAAAAAATTAGAAAATCAGGAAAAACGTTCCGGTATCCATGGCGGCAGAATGGCCTTGGCGCGCATGGTGGCGGTATTCGGAATCACGTTTTTTACAGTACTGGGGTGCGCCGGGCTGGTAAACGCGAACCAGGAAAAAAGAAGAAAAAATTCAGGCGGCCTTTACCGCGGAGTCCACCGTAAGCCGGGTGGAGTCACAGCTCAACAAATATCTGGCGGAGTCCAACCTGATGAAGCGTATGGTTGAGACCGGATATGAGCTGGATAACTGGCAGTTTTTCTACCCTGTCCAGTCTGATGCAGGATCAAAACCACGTCATTGAGGCACATGAGCTGGCAAAGGATGGAATTGTGAACAAGATTTATCCGCTCGAGGGCAACGGAGGTCATGGGCTTAAACATGCTGGAGCATCCGGGCGCCGCAAAGGAAGCGCGGCTTGCCATGGAATCCAGACAGTATACCATTGCCGGGCCGTTTGCACTGCAGCAGGGCGGCATGGGCGCACTTTGTTTGATCCGATCTATGTGCCGGATGAGGGTGGGCAGCACCGGTTCTGGGGCTTTTCCATCCTCGTGATCAACTGGGAGAAGTTTCTCAATGAGATTGAACTGGAACGGCTGAGGCGGCTTCCTACCATTACCAGATCTGGAAAAAGGATCTGGAGACCGGGGAGAAGATCGTCATTGCGCAGTGTACGACACCGGCGCAGGGGGATACTACCAGGTTCCCTGTGCGGTGCCGAACGATACCTGGTATTTTGAGATCGTACCAAAAATATGGATGGATCACCAGAACTCAGAAAATCGCGGAGCTGATTTTGGCAGGGTGCATCGGTGTGCTGGTCACGGCGGCTTACTGGCAGTATGCACAGTGGCGCCGGAAGATATCATCCATGCCATGGAGATGGAGGGAGGCGGCAAAGCGGGCACAGGCGGCCAGCGAGGCCAAAGAGCCGTTTTTGTTTAATATGAGCCATGATATCCGTACCCCGATGAATGCCATTATCGGTTTTCGGATCTTCTGGAGAAGCATATGGATGAAAAGGAGCGGGTGGCAGAATACATTGGAAAAATCCGTGCCTCAGTGAGATGCTGTTGTCCCTGATCAATAATGTGCTGGAGATGGCGCGGATTGAGAGCGGAAGGCAGCGTTAAAGACAGAGGTTGGCAATTTGAAACCTGACCGATACCATCCAGGCGGCCTTTGAACCGGCCGTGGCGCAGAAGGGACTGCAGTTTTCCTGCACGCTTCATGTGGAACATGAGTATGTGCTCTGCGATAAGATCAAGCTGCGCGAGATCCTCATGAACATTGTGAGCAACGCCATCAAGTATACGCCGGAGGGCGGAAGCATCACCGTGGATATCACGGAGACGGAGGCAGAAAAACCGGATTACGCGTCTTACCGGATCATGGTTCAGGATACCGGCATTGGCATGAGTGAGGAGGTATCTGCCGCATATTTTGAGGAGTTTACCAGAGAGCGGACCAGCACGGAGAGCAAGGTGGTGGGCACCGGGCTGGGACTTCCATTGTAAAGTCCCTGGTGGATTTGATGGGCGGCAATATTGTGGTAAAAGCCGGGCTGGTGAGGGGAACTACCATGCTGACGTATCTCTCGTTCCCCATTGCGACGGCAGCTCAGATTCAGAAGAATCTGGAGGATCAGAAAGAAATCATGGCAGAGAATCTTCGTGGAAAGCGAATTCTTCTGGCAGAGGACAACGACCTGAATGCCGAGATTGCCATGACCATTCTGGAAGAATATGGCGTGAAGACAGAGCGGGCAGTGGATGGAGTCAAGTGTCTGGAACTGTTAAAAAAAGCGCCTGAGCATTATTATGACGCGGTTCTGATGGATATTCAGATGCCAAATATGGACGGCTATGAAGCAACAAAGGCCATCCGCAGCCTGAAAAACAGTTACCGGAAGATTCCGGTCATTGCCATGACGGCCAACGCCTTTGAGGATGACCGCAAAGAAGGCGTTCGCGGCAGGAATGGACGGCCATATCGCAAAGCCGGTGGATATGCAGGTCCTGTTTACGACGCTGGAGCAGATCATTGGGGCGGATATTAATTTAAAATCGTGAAAATGGTTTCCGGCTCATGTCATAATGTATAAATTTTGAAGTCTTCCGCATACTATCCATAAGACACACGATATGGAAGTCATGCAGGAGGAGCATTATGAAAGCTACAGGAATTGTGAGAAGAATCGATGATCTTGGGCGTGTCGTGATTCCGAAGGAGATACGAAGAACACTGAGGGTGCGTGAGGGAACTCCGCTGGAGATTTTTACGGACCGCGAGGGGGAAATCATTTTAAAAAGTATTCCCCATGGTGGAGCTGGCGGCATTTGCCGTGCAGTACGCGGAGGCCATGGCGCAGGCCACCGGAATGCTGGTCTGCATTACGGACCGGGACCAGGTGATCGCTGTTTCCGGCGGACCGAAGCGGGACATGCTGCAGAAGATGATCAGCAAGCAGTTAGAGCAGGTCATTCATGACCGGGAAATCGTTGTGGCAGAAAAGGATGCCCGGGAGTTTATTACGGTGGCGGGAGAAGAGATGGACGGTGTGACGGCAGAGGTCATTGCACCGATCATCTGCGAAGGAGATCCCATTGGGGCGGTGGCGCTTTTAAGCCGTGACCCGAAGGCTAAGCCGGGTGAGGCAGAGGTAAAAGCTGGTTTCCACCGCGGCGGATTCTTAGGGCGCCAGATGGAAGGATAAAAGAAAACGGAGTGTCATCAAATGGATCCGGGAATTCATTTGGCGGCACTCCGTTTGTATTCTGAGAAAACCTATGCTATACTAGACAGCATAAAACCAGGTAAAACGGAGGATGAGTTATGCAGAATCAGAAAACAGCAGGACAGGCAGAGGACTGGGAACTGTCGGAAGAGTATTATAAAGAAGATACAGGGAAAAAAGAACTGCGTCTGGAGGATTTTCTGGAGGAGGAAATGGCTGCGGAGGGTCAGGATGGCCTGACGGCCGGAAGCAGCCTTACGGAGCAGCTGGAAGCGGTGGCTGCGCAGGTAAAACAGATCCGGGAACTTTCCGGAAGCGGACAGCCGGCAGACCAGATTGCCTCCATGCTGGGGATGGACGGGCAGCAGGTGCGGGACATTCTGGTGTGTATCCAGTCCTTCCCGGAAGATGACCCGCTGGCCGTAGCCCGCCTGATCCTGCTGGGCTAGTATAATCCACAATATCGTGGATTATACTAGGCGGTTTCTGAACGGAGGATACCGTGAGAAATCTGTGAAAAATCTTTACATTTTTCGAAATTTGCTGTTCAAACCCGCGGCTTTCGTATATAATGGTACCTGCTTTATGTTTTATAGGAGGAAACAATCATGATGAAAATGGGAAAAAAAGCACTGCTTGTGGCTTGTGGCTGCATGCTGCTTTTAAGTGGATGTACCAAGAGCAACATCGTTCAGCCGGATGCCAGCCAGGCGGAAGAGCCGGATTTCAACGTCTATAACAACATTGAGCTGGATATGGACCAGTTCCACGATGAGGTGAATGAGATCTGTCTGGACGAGAACGATTACCCAATGGCAGACTCCCTCGACTTTACCATCGATGAGGATAAAGCCCTGATCGACGTTACCATTGTGGTAAAGGACGGCACCAGTGGAAAGGACGCTGCGGAGTATGCCGATGCGGTTCTTAAGAGCATCAACGACGAGGCAGCTGTTCAGGATTACAGTTACGGAGAGTCCGGTGAGGATACCTTTGGCGGCTTCTTCCAGGACCGCGAGACGCAACTTAAAGATTTATGAAAAGAGTGCCTATGAGTCTGACGGAAAGCCAATGTACGAGACCGATATCCCGGCTGATACCTACATGACATTTGATATTCAGGACTAAATAAAAAATCAGCGGATGTGCCATGAGTGGCGCGTCCGCTGATTTTTCGTTTTCAGGTTGTTCTCTTATCGCATCTTAACCATCTGTCCGTCTTCACCAACGTGATAGTTATCGACCCAGGTGTCGGTAACCATCTGTCCGTCTTCTCCGAAGAAATACCAGTCGCCTTTGTAGCGCAGCCAGTAGGAGGTTTTGCGGTTGCCCTTATCGTCAAGATAGTAGGTGCCGTCCTTCAGTTCCAGGAGTCCGGTGGCTTTGGTGCCGTCGTCTTTAATATATTGATATTGATCTTCTGCGGTTTTGTGCCACTCACCTGCCATAGCAGGGAATGCGCTCACCAGAAAACACAGGATGGTTAAGATGAGGGTGAGTCCTGTTTTTTTCTTCATAGTGATCATCCTTTCTCTCTCTGCAAATTCATTATAACAGCCAGAGTATGGACTGACAAGGGGCGCGGGGGCATTGTAAAGGAAATCGGTGAAATCGTAAGAAAAATGTTATGAAAGACGGTTTCCGGCAAAAAACGGAAGAGAAAAGGAAAACCAGGGCCGTATCCGGAAAAACAGGAACAGCCCTGGTATCATTTTGAACGGATGAAATTGTGTGTTTACTCCTGAATGATTCCGTTTACATCAACGGTCCAGGTTTTATCGTTGGAGTCTTTTACATCCTTGAATCCATTTCCAAGCTCCGGTTTTGCCGCGGATTTGGAAAGGAGGATGCTTTCTGAATGGCGCCGTTGGTTCCCACCAGGTAGGATACGCCGTCTAACTGTGCCGGTGCGTAGCGCAGGTCGCGGTCTGCGTCCAGGCGCAGTCCCTGTGTGTGAACATTGTTGTCGCGCACGCCGTGGAAGCCGCGGCCCTTGTTGCCGCCGTCGGTGTAGAAGAACCAGGTCTGGTTCTCACCAAGATCCTCATCGTAGATGGTCTGTTTTCCGGTCTTCATAATGCCGTCGTCGCCAAAGTAGTAGTTTGCGGTCTGTCCGTCTTCGGTAATGACGCTCTGGAGACCGGTCTGCAGCTCGCCGCGCTCGTTGAAGCCGAAGCGCTTGCCGTCTACGGTAAATACCTGTACGCCGTTTGCCGCGTAGTACGGGCGGCCATTCTTAATATAGAAGATAAAGGTTTCGCCGTCTTCACTGATCTCCGGCGCGCCTTCCATCTGGTACCAGCCATTTCCGCGTTTGCCGTCCTCTTCGTAGAACTGATAGGAGGCGATAGCCGGAGAAGTCTGGGTCGCTGCGGCACCGGAATTGTTTTCGTTGGAAGCAGCGTCTGCGTTGGAGGCAGTTGCATTCTCAGCGTCTGCGCCGGTTTCGGCATCTGTCAGGACAGTATCATTCTGATTGCCACCGGCCTGAGTCTGGGCGGTTTCCGGCAGGCGGAACCATCCGGTCTGCAGGATGCCGTTCTGGAAGGTGTAGTAGGAGCCGTCAATCTTACGGTCAATCTGGTTTACAACCATGCGGCCGCTTTTGTCAAAGAAATGCCATACGCTGTCCTGGTCAGCTCCTCATCCTCATTCTCCAGCTCGATCCAGCCGGTCTTCATAATGCCGTCACCCTCTTCGCCCAGATAATAGGTGGCGCCGTCTAACTCAGCATGCCGGTCTGCATGTGGCCTTCTTCATTAAAATAGTAGTTCTTTCCGTCAATCTCCTGCCATTTGGAGACAACGCTTTTCCGTCTTTTCCGTAGTAGTACCAGTAAGTATCCGGAGCCTCGGAATCACTCGTCCTCATTGGCTTCGCTGACCCACTGGTTCATGACACGGCGGCCTTCCTCGTTTACATAATACTCATCAATCATGCAGGAACGGGAAATGTAGCCGTCTTCGTTTAAGTAATACCACTCACCATCTTTCTTTTTCCAGGAATCGGTCAGGTAGTAGCCTTCGCTGTCTTTGTAGCGGAGCTCGCCGTCCTCATTCACCCAGCCGGCGGTTGCCACCAGTACGGTGGATACGCTTCCCGGGATGGAAAGGGCAAGTGCAGGGGTTGCCGCTGACATTGCTGCCGCGGTGGATAATACAGCCAGTAATTTGTAATGTTTGTTCATAACGTTTGATTTCTCCTTTTTTGCTTGTGGAAAGTTGGCCGAAAATCCGCAGTTGCATTACGGTGCCGATTATAGCGGATTTGATTCGTCTTGAAAAAGTGAAGGTTACTGGAAATGGTGGCACGGTCTGCCAGCCGGAAATTCCGGGTGCAGGATGTCTGATAGTATGGTATACTAATAGCATTGAAAGAAAAAAAGCGGCGAAAGCACCGCATGAGATCCATACAAAACACAACAGGAGGAGATTCCCAATGAAGATCAAAGTATCCAACTACATTGCCGGGAAACTGGTAGAAGCAGGCATCAATCAGGTCTTTACGGTTACAGGGGAGGCGCCATGCATTTGAATGACGCGCTGGGCCATCAGGAAGGACTGCGCTGCCTGTATCAGCATCATGAGCAGGCCTGCGCCATTGCGGCAGAGGCCTATGCCAGAATCCACAACAAGATCGGAGCGCTGTGCGTGACCACAGGCCCTGGCGGCACCAATGCCATTACCGGTGTGGTGGGCGGCTGGCTGGATTCTATACCGATGCTTGTTGTTTCCGGTCAGGTGCGCTACGACACCACTGCACGCTGGTCGGCGTGGGCATCCGCGCCATGGGTGACCAGGAATTCGATATTGTGAGATCCATCGACTGCATGACCAAGTACAGCGAGATGGTCATTGATCCGCTGCGTATCCGCTAGTGTCTGGAAAAGGCACTGTATCTGGCAACATCCGGACGTCCTGGCCCGACCTGGCTGGACATTCCGCTGGATGTACAGGGCGCGTATGTAGTCACGGAGCAGCTGGCAGGTTTTGATGCTGAGGACTATGAGGCGGGCGGTACCGGCTGGGCGCTGCATACCGTTGGCATGGATTCCCTCGGCGCGGCTGTATTTGCCGGAGCAACTGAGGAAACAGAAAAGAAAGCCGTTCTGGCAGGGGTACATGGCACCGAGGGAACCAGTGAGGTAGAGCCGCCGCATGCAATCCCGGAGGATTATGCCGGAAAGGGTGAGCACCGTCAGGTACTTCCGAAAAAAGTTTCAGAGAAAAGCAAGCAAGAGATCATCGAGAAGATCAAAAACGCGAAACGTCCGGTTCTGTACGCGGGTAACGGAATCCGTATTGCCGGGCGTTTGACGCCTTCATGGAAGTGGCAGACGGACTGGGCATTCCGGCGGTAGTGGGCTGGAATGCCAATGACTGCATGTACGATGACTGTCCGTGGTATGTGGGCAGACCGGGCAACATGGGTGACCGCCCGGGCAATTTGGCCGTGCAGAACAGTGACCTGATATTTTCCGTGGGAAGCCGCTTAAGCATCCGCCAGGTGGGCTATAATTACAAGACCTGGGCCGGGAGGCCTATGTGATCGTGAACGATATCGATCCGGAGGAGTTAAAGAAGCCGAGTGTGCATGTGGACATGCCGGTTCACGCGGACGCGAAGGATCTCATGGAGACTATGGCTGCGGTTCTTCGGGGAAGAATATGACAAGAAGCCGGTATTTGACGGCGGCGAGGGCCTGCCGGGCATGACCTGGAGCGAGACCTGCCGCATGTACCGCGAGAAATATCCTACCATCCGCAAGGAGCAGTTAAAGCCGGATCCGACCCGGGAGGCGAATGTCTACGCAGTTGTGGGAAGCACTCAGCAGCCGCTTAAGTGAAGACCAGATCACGGTAGTCGGCAACGGTTCTGCCTGTGGTAGGCGGCCATGCTTACATCATGAAGAAGGGACAGCGGTTCTTATCCAACTCCGCGATCGCTTCCATGGGTTATGACCTTCCGGCGGCTATTGGCGCCTGCATGGCAGCCCATGATCCGGAACATGAGGAGACGGCTACAGCAAACACGATATCATTCTGCTGACCGGTTAGGGCAGCATTCAGATGAATATTCAGGAGCTGCAGACCATCATCCACCACAAGATGCCGATCACGATCTTCCTGATCAACAACGGCGGTTACCATTCCATCCGCCAGACCCAGAAGAATTTCTTTGGCGAGCCGCTGGTGGGTATTGGCGTGGACAGCCATGACTTAAGCTTCCCGGATGGAGAAGCTGGCAGCGGCTTACGGCTATCCTTATGTTGTGGCACATCACAATGAGGAACTGGCTGAGGCTGTAGAAGACCCTGGCCATGGACGGCCCGGTGATCTGCGAATTCTATGTGACCACAGACCAGAACTTTGAGCCGAAGTCCTCCGCAAAGCGTCTGCCGGACGGTACGTTAGTATCTCCGCCGCTTGAGGATCTTTCCCCATTCCTTCCGGATGAGGAGATGGACAAACTGATGATCATTCCGAGGATAAAATAATGCAGGTTGTAGTAACAGGCGCCACAAGCTTTATCGGCGCGGCAACAGTGAAAAAAATTAATGGAGGCGGGGCACCAGGTTTTTGCGGTGGTCCGCCCCGCTTCGTCTAATATGAAGCATCTGGAAGAGCTGGCAGGCGGAGATTTGAGCGGGCTTGTGACCATCTGCCCGCTGGATCTTGCGGATATCCGGACGCTGCACGGCTTTTTCGGCAGATGCCTGGGTCCACATTGGCTGGGACGGCGCGGGCAGCGACAACCGCACAAAGCAGGATGTGCAGCAGCGCAATGTCACCTATGCCCTGGACGCGGTGGAGGCAGCAGCAGCCCTTTGGCTGCCGCCGCTTTTTGTTTACCGGTTCCCAGGCGGAGTACGAGTCTGGCAGCAGACCGTGGCAGAGGATACGCCCTGTCATCCGGTGTCTGAATATGGCAAGGCAAAGGTGGATTTTTTGCGAAAAAGCGAAAATACTTTGCAAACAGAAGAATATGGAGTATATTCATACGAGGATATACAGTGTGTACGGCCCGGGGATCATCCTGGTCCCTGGTGCAGTCCTGCCTGCGCACCTTTTGCGAGGGGCGGCAGCATGAACTTGGGGGTGTACACAGAACTGGAATTTTCTTTATATCGATGACGCGGCAGCGGCCCTGGTCTCCCTGCTTACGGAGGCTCTGGCCGGTGTCTACAATAATGGCAGCAGCGACTTTCCAGGCGCTCCGGGCTACATTGAGGAAATGTATGCTCTGTGTGGACATTAATGGAAGCTACAGCTATGGAGCACGCCCCAGAATGCGGAGGGGACCGGCAGACCTGATGCGGACATCAGCCGATTCTGCAGGGAGACTTCCTGGCGGCCTGCCACAACATTTGCGGAGGGAATTTATGAAACATTGCATAGCCTGCGGGAAACTCCTGCCGGAACAGAGTCTCTTTGAGTTAACATCCGCCCCGGCTTCGGCCCAGGACATTCCGGATGCGAAGGAAGTGCAGCAGGATGAGGGTGTGACCCTTCATCTGCGCCAGTGCGGCGGCTGCGGGCTGGTTCAGTTTGACTGCGAGCCGGTGTCTTATTACCGCGACGTGATCCGGGCGGGCGGTGGTTCTTCCACCATGCGGGAGCTGCGCACCAGCCAGTACCGCCACCTGATCGAGACTTATCACCTGGAAGGAAAGACCTTCTTTGAGGCGGGGGTGTGGACGGGCGAATTCCTGAAATTTTGCAGGAGTTCCCGGTAGAAATTTACGGTATGGAGCACAAGGCAGACCTGGTGGAGACCGCCCAGGCAGAAGGACTTCATGTCTGGAGAGAGTTCCCGGAGCAGGAAGACCAGCGTTTTGGCCATTCGCCGGAGGCATCCATGCTGCAGGAGAGCGGCTGGAGTGTGCCGAGAAGCCCTTTGATGTGTTCTTATCCTTTAACTTTTTAGAACACCAGCCAAGACCGGATGTGATGCTGAAGGCCATCTGGAATAATCTGGCGGAGGACGGCATGGGCCTTGTGACTGTGCCGAGCCTGGAGTATATTCTGGAAAAGGAAAGCTACTATGAGCTGATCGCGACCACATTGCCTACTACACCTTTGATACGCTGCGGGCGCTGTTAAACCATTGTGGTTTTGAGGTGCTGGAGGAGGAGATGATCAACCGGGATACCCTGTCCATGGTTGTGAGAAAGACGGCAATGCCGAGACAGATGCGGATATCAGTGCTGCAGGCTCCGTTCAGAGCGGCACACCGTCGGGCGCCACCATCATCGCCCCTCTGACCGAGGGCTATAAGATCGTAACCGGCGAGGTGCGCGCGCTGACCGACCGTCTGGTCCGTGAAGGCAGGCGTCTTGCCATGTGGGGCGCCAGCCATCAGGGCTTTACCCTGGCATCCACGTCGGAGCTTGGGGAGCATCTGGCTTATATCATCGATTCAGCCCCGTTCAAGCAGGGCCGGTTCGCGCCGGCATCCCATGTGCCGATTGTGGCGCGGATCATTACTTTGAGGATCCGGTGGACGCGGTTTTGATCGTGGCACCGGGTTATACCGATGAGATTGCGGGAATCATAAAGACAAAGTTCGGTGAGAAGGTGGAGACCATGACGCTCCGCACCAACCCGGATCGAGCATTTATAGAGTACATGTAACTGTTCAGTAGGTCTGCGCATTCACTGCGCTGACCGTATGAAAACATAGGCTTGCAGGCAAAAATCCCATTGCCGAAGGCAATTTTCAATGGATTTTTGCCCGTAATGTGAGGATACTGAACAGTTACGAGCACATGCGGAAACTCCGGGCAGATGCTGCTCGTGGAAGACGCAATGATGGAGGAATTATGATAGAGCTTTCAGGAAAACGGATCGTGATGACCGGGGCCACCGGCTTTATTGGAAGCCATGTGGCGAAGCGCTTTCTGGACGAGGGGGCCGAGGTGTACTGTCTCGTGGGCCCGGGTCGCAGAAAATAAAATGTCTTCCGGTTCATGAGCATCTGCACCGGATTCCGGCGCAGATGGATGAGGCAGTGGAGTGTGTGCCGCAGATTGGCCATGCCGACGCGTTTTTACATTTTGCGTGGCGCGGCGTGAACCGCCAGGAGATCGACTCTCCCGAGGTGCAGAAGTTAAACATCGACGGCTCCCTGCGTTGCATCAGGCGGCAAAGCTTTTAGGCTGTCAGGTGTTTATGGACGCGGGATCCGTGTGGAGTATGGAATTACGTCTGACGGCACCATGGAAGAATCCATGGGTGCCATCGGTCAGCAGAATATGGAAAAGCCAAGCTTGCGTTCTTTCAACAGGCGAAGGAGTTATGCCGCGAGATGCAGATGACGTATTATCATCTGCGGTTTTCAGCGTTTACGGAAAAGGCGATCATCCGTGGTCCATCATTTCCCACGCTGACAAAGGAGTTGCCGGAGGAAAGACGGTTTCCTTAAGCGCCTGCCGCCACCGCTGGAATTTTATGGATATTGCGGATGCCTCCCGCGCTGTGGTGGAGCTGTACCGTTACAGTGACGGCCACCGGGGCGAGTGCTGCGCGGTGAACGTGGCTTCGGAGGATACCCGGGTGCTGCGGGACTTTGTGGAGAAATCCACAGCCTCTGCGGCGGAAGGGGAAAACTGGAATATGGAAGCTTTGTCCAGGCGAAGGAGGGCGCGCTTTCCATCTGCCCGGTCAATGAAACGATCAAAAGGCTGACGGACGGCACCTGGAAGGAGCAGGTCTCCTTTGCCGGAGGATCCGGCGGATGCTTGGATAAAAACAGCAGGCGGTATCCGGTTCCGGTCAGGAGCCGCGCATGCCTGCATGAAATATACAATTTTGGAAGGAAACGATTATGAAAAAGATCAGTGTGCTGATCCCCTGCTACAACGAACAGGAAAATGTAGAGGCCATCAGCAAAAGCGGTGCTGGAGACCCTGACACGGGATCTGCCCCAGTACGACTACGAGCTGGTGTTCATCGACAACGACTCAACCGATGACACCCGCCCGATCCTGCGCAGGCTCTGCGCGGAAAACCCGAAGATCAAGGCCATTTCAACGCCCGCAATTTCGGCCAGTTCAACTCTCCGTATTACGGCATGCTGCAGGTGACCGGAGACTGCGTCATTGAGATGGTGGCAGATTTCCAGGATCCGGTGGACATGATCCCAAAATACGTAAAAGGCCTGGGAAGAAGGCTACAAGATCGTCATCGGCATCAAGACCAGCAGTAAGGAAAACAAGATCATGTACGCACTCAAGCTTCTATTATAAGACCATCAAGAAGCTGTCTGACGTAGAACAGATTGAGCATTTACCGGATCGGGCTTTATGACCGGGATTTTATTGAGGTCTTAAGAAATCTGGATGATCCGACCCCGTTTCTGCGCGGCATTGTGGCAGAGCTTGGCTATAAGCGCAAGGAGATTCCTTACGAGCAGCCGAAGCGCCGGGCCGGAAAGACTCACAACAATTTCTACCGTCTGTATGATGCGGCTATGCTCAGCGTAACTTCCTACACCAAGGCGGGCCTGCGCCTGGCAACCTTTGTGGGTGCCATCAGTGCCTTCTTAAGCATGGTGGTAGCCATTGTGTACCTGGTTATGAAGCTGATCTGGTGGGACCGTTTCCCGGCTGGCATGGCACCGATGCTCATCGGCATGCTGTTTCTGGGGTCGGTGCAGATCTTTTCATCGGCATGGTGGGAGAGTATGTGCTTTCCATCAACCAGCGCGTGATGCACCGTCCGCTTGTTGTGGAAGAAGAACGTCTGAATTTTGAGAAAAAATAACTGTGATGGCAGTGCCGCACGGTTACGAGGAAATAATTTGTTATGAAATATAAGATTGATGTGGTAAGGATCCGGGAAAACTCCATTCAGTTAAACGGATGGGTCATCGGAAAGACACCGAGTCCAGAGCGGAGTTTGAGGTTCTGGACCAGAACAGAAGGCCGCTGGATATCAAATATGTGGCAACCCGCAGAGATGATGTCAGCCAGATCTATTACAAGCAGGTCTATGACCGGGATTATGGCTTTTGATATTCAGTTCCCGTACGAGCGGCGCGGATTACTGGCTGGTGATCCGCTGTGATGGAAAAGACGGCCCGGGTGAAATACAATGAGGAGCTGATCGCGAAGCGGGCCAGCGTGGCACACAAGCGCATGGAAAAGATCAGGACCCTCATGAACATGGAGACCGTGCATGTGGCGCTGGAATTTGGAAAAAACATGGCTTAAAGGCCCTGCTTTTAAAGTCCCGGCTGCAGGGACTGGATAACGACTATGACTACGGTGAGTGGTATGAGCTGACCCGTCCGAAGGAGGAAGAACTGGCAGACCAGCGCGAAACGAAGTTTGCGTATGAACCGCTGTTATCCATTGTCATTCCGGCTTACACAAGACTCCGGAGAAATACCTGCGCGAGATGCTGGATTCATTCTGGCCCAGACCTACAAAAACTGGGAGGTCTGTGTGGCCAACGAAGCCCGAAGGGTGAGGGTGCCATTGTCAGCCGCGTCATGGCGGAGTACACAAAGAAAGACAGCCGCTTCCATGTGTCGGAGCTGGGGGATAACCTGGGCATTTCCGGCAACACCAACGCGGCCCTGGAGATGGCGAAGGGTGATTTCATCATCCCTGGCAGACCATGACGACACCATTCCGGAGCATGCGCTTTACGAGGTGGCAAAGACCATCAATGAGCATCCGGACTGCGACGATCTACTCTGATGAAGACAAGCTGGATATGGACGGCGGCGCGCTGTTCGACCGCATTTCAAGCCGGACTTCAACCCGGATCTTTAACCAGCGTCAATTATATCTGCCATTTGTTTTGTGGTAAAAACGCAGCCTGTTAGACCAGGTGGGCGGCTTCCGTCACGAGTTTGACGGCGCCCAGGACTATGACTTTATCTTCCGCTGCCGAGCGCAAAATCCGTCATATCGAAGGTGCTGTATCACTGGCGCTGTCGTCAGGAATCCACCGCCAACGAATCCGGAGAGTAAGCTGTACGCCTTTGAGGCGGGCGCAAAGCCATTATGGCCCATTACGAGCGCTGCAGCATCGGCGGAGAAAGGTGGGAAGGGCGTGATTATGGCATTTCCACCTTTAAAAATTCTGGGGGGATCCGCTGGTGTCCGTGATCATTCCGAACAAGGACCACAGCGTGGATCTGGACCTCTGCATCCGCTCCATCATCGAAGGCGGGCTACTTATAAGAACCTGGGTTCATTTGGTGGAGGAACAACAGCACCGAGCAGAAACCTTCGCCTACTACGGAAGATCCAGAAGGGGTTCCGCAGGTGAAGGTGGTGCGCTGGGAGCGGGAGTTTAACTATTCCGCCATCAACAATTTTAAGGAGCAACCTTCGCCAAGGGCGAATACCTGATGCTGTTAAACAACGACACCGAGATCATTCGCACCTGTTTGAGGGGATGCTGGGCTTCTGCCAGAAAGAGGTCGGCATTGTGGGTGCGCGCCTGCTTTACGAGGATGACACCATTCAGCATGCCGGTGTGGTGATCGGCTTTGGCGGTGTGGCGAGCCACGCAGCATCGGCCTGCATGGGGCAGAGAACAGCTACTTCCACCGGGCTATGTGTGCCCAGGACTACAGCGCCGTGACGGCGGCCTGCCTGATGGTGAAAAAGTCTGTGTTTGAGGAAGTGGGCGGCCTGACCGAGGAACTGGCAGTGGCTTTCAACGATGTGGACTTCTGCCTGAAGGTGCGGGCAGCCGGGATTATCTGTGGTGGTTTACGCGCCGTATGCGGTGATGCACCACTACGAGTCCAAGTCCCCGCGGTCTGGAGGATATACCGCCGGAGAAAGGTGGCACGCTTCCAACCGTGAGTGGGCGCTGGTGGCAAAACGCTGGCCGGATATTTTGCCACAGAACAGTGATCCATGCTACAACCCGAGCACCCAACCCTGAGAAAATCCGATTTCACTCCCTGCGGGATCTCTTAAAGAGAAGATCGGTGAGCCGTATAAACTGCCTGACGCTCAAAGAGCAGTAAGCTGGAGGAAGACGCGTGAGAGTTACGATCATGATTCAGACTACAACGGCTTAAAATTCATGGGCCTGTAAGCGGCTCTGGACAAAGCAGCTTTGCCGTGACTTTCAACTGCTGGTGGTGGACCTTGGTTCCACCGGCAGCGGCGTGCCTGGCTGAAGGAGCATGGGCTTCCTTCCATCTCTGGAGACCAGCACTGGCTTTTTCCGGAGCGGTGAATGTAGGGATCGGGCCGCAAAGCCTATATGTGATCGCTTTTAAACAATGATGACACCGAGGCGGAGCCGGTGTGGGCGAACTGTTAAAGCCAGTGAGACTTCGCCGAAGATTTTCTGTCAGCCCGAAGATGATTCAGCTCTACCATCAGGAACTGATGACGCCGAGGATATGTACAGCATTGTGGGCTGGGCGTACCAGAGGGGCGTGGGACGGAAATCGAACGCTATGACCGTCCCTGCCACATTTTCTTCCTGTGCCGGAGCGGCTATTTACCGCAGAGGTCTTTGAGGAGATTGGCTATTTCGATGAGATGCATTTTGCGTACCTGGAGAAGACATCGTGTGGGATACCGGGCGAAGATTGCGGGATACTATAAATTTATACTGTCCGTCCGCAAAGGGGTTTCCATGTGGGAAGCGGCACCAGCGGATCCAAGTACAACTCCTTTAAGGTAAAACTGGCGGCCCACAATAACGTGTACTTAAATTATAAGAACATGCCGGCCCCGCAGCTGCTGGTAAACAGTCTTCCGATTGCCGCCGGCATTGCCGGAAAGTACTGCTTCTTTAAAAAGCTGGGCTTTGAGAAGGATTATGTGGACGGGGTTTTAGAGGGCATCCGGACCGTGAAAAAGACCCGGAAGGTTCCATACCGGAAGGAAGATCTTTCGCAATTATCTTGCGATTGAATGGGAACTGATTTACGGCGCGGCGCTTTATATTTACGAGTTTTTCCAGACGCCAGATCCGGAAAAACTGGCTTCTGCAACAAAAAGTTAATAGAAATTTAATATACTGATCCAGAAAATTCGTGTATAATCGTTACGATTCCATTATGATGCCGGTAGACTGCCGTTTTGGCA
>VOFG01003395.1_pt1 | contig 36876 bp, 38 predicted proteins | sample 5384171 | NCBI WGS metagenome assembly VOFG01 (sample SAMN12384726, study PRJNA508395) | human gut metagenome | isolation source: healthy gut F | host: Homo sapiens
GGACCTTGACGAGTAAACGATATTGGAAATGAACAACAAAAACAACCAACCAATCAATCAGAGAATACATTAACCGAGATAAATATATATAGTATGCATGCAAAAGGCGTTTCAGAGTTTCATGTAATGATTCACTCTACCCGGCCGGAAAGACACTTATGAAGAACAATGGTAAATGCAGTGGCCAATGCCTACAATGATTTTGCTTGCTGGTGAATTGAAAGGAGGTGCCATGGCTGCAGTTTAGACGTTATTTTCTGAGTGATAATACCGCCAATCAGGCTGACCTCCTGCCGGCCATCACTACCGAAAGTTCCGGACTGTGCTCTTTCCGGTAGAGCAACTTTGGATGAGGTCGAAAAGCAAGCTGATGGGCTTATTTATAGAGACCACAATGTGCAGGAGCTGAAGTGCTGCACAACGGATTGTTTCGCAGTAAAGCACAATGCGTACCTGCCGCCACCTGTGGAGGCAGTAAGCTTTTCAATCGTGCCGCACCGTCTAGCCAGACCCGTTTGTTGCTGAATATTTACTGATACAACTTATGGAACAAGGATGTAGGTGGCGGATAACTGTATCCCGTACCTGGTTTTTCGTACAGAATGTGGATGTGAATTATGCCGGAGTAGTAAAGGCACGTAACGAGGAGTATTCGTTACCCAGAACCTGACGGAAAAAATACTATATTGCCAGTACAGGTATCGGCGGACGTCATGCTGATCCTAAAGTATTGGTGCAAATGGATACCTATGCTGTGGCGAACTTAAAAGCAGGTTAGATACTTCCTTTATGCTCACATCTGAATCCTACTTATGAGTATGGTGTCGAGCTTTGAACACTTGGAACGTATGTCGATTACGGTGACCGGCGTCAAGTGTTTATTCCAGGTAACTTAGTATCCAACAATAAAGAGTAGTATACCCCCGGCGACATCCGTAGGCAGAGACGGAACGGATGTGGGAAAATGTAAACCTTGCTGAAAGAGCCCGGAGTGCGTTTGATGATTTGGGAGCATATAATTTGTTTACTTGCGTGACATTGCAGACTATGCAGTTGAGAAGAGTATGTATGACAAGTGTTTCCCAGATACTCTAAAGTATTTGTACATGCGCCTGTATGCCGTCGGATGGTTGATCGAAATGGAATGTATGGGAGTTAGGCTTTGAAGAAGAAGAATAAGAATATGCACCTTTTTTAATCTGAAGAAAGTCTCGTCTCATATATATATCTGTCTGGTGGCTTTACTTGCTGTAGTGACCTTTGTGGAGCATGTACGCGGAACAGAGTTTGTAGAAAAGTATGTTTATCATACGGTTGGTTTTGTTGTTTGTAGAGTACTTGCTGCCGTGGCAGTTGTCGTGTTGGTTAAGCGGCAGTTGTGGCGGCATCGTCGGCATTGTTGTTGCATGGCTCCGCTTCCTTTTTATCTTGGTGGGAGCCATGAATTACATTTCATGCAACAAAAAGAAGGATATATGCATCTCACAATGCTGAGGCACTCACTCAGGCAGGCGGTGATAGCGTCTGGCATTCAAACAAGTGATGACGATCGCGTAGTACCTTTTAATACTCTTGCACGAGACTTTGTATTGAAACTGACCGGAAAACCTTCTTATGGTGGTATGACACCCGAACAGGTTGTCGGAGGTTGGCTACTTGTCCGGAGGTTTGGCAGAATGAACCGATGATTTATATAAAGAGTGCGGAACTTCGTCATTTACCCGGTTATCGTCTTCTTATGCCCGTCTTACTGATTTGTTTGATGGACAAAACTATCGATTGCAGGAATTTTTGGAAGGGTGGACAAAAGCCACATATGAAAATGACTTCGTTGGAAAAGGCTATCATGGAAACGGACGAAAAGGTAGGATTGATACTGATGCTACGGAGTGGAACACTTATCCATCCTTTACCGGAAGATGGGAGTATAAAACCACTATCTGACGTAAAAGTGCAGGCTGAAATATTGTACAATCGTATTCCATTCAGCAAACTGTTGTTCATGTTCAATCTGACTGTAGGGGATGCTGGCATTTTTCTATTTACTTTATTGCAGCATGCATCGTTCGGCAGGTAAGGCATGGAGCGTTTTTACAGTTGCACTTTTTTATGCAGCATTCCTTTTTTTCAACTCTTTGGCTACTGTTTGCGGTGGTATGTTGGCGGACGTATTCCGTTGAGCAATGGATATGAAACCATGCAATTTATGGCACTGTGTACACTTCTGCTTGCATGCATATTCCGGTGTCCTTCTCTTTTACGTTGTCTTTTGATTGCTCATTTCGGGTTTTGCCTTGTTGGTAGCTTATCTTGGGCAGAACAATCCTCAGATTGCTCCTCTGATGCCTGTGTTGCTGTCTCCTGGTTAAGTATTCATGTTTCCTGATTATGGTATCTTATGCATTGTTTTGCCTTTATGATGCTAAATGGATTACTTGGGGGCGTTATTGGGCCTGGGACCCGAAAGAAGTTGGGCTTTTGATCTCCTTTTTTAATCTATGGTGCGGCATTCCATTTGACCATCGTTGCCGCCGTCTTCCGGCAACCCCGGTTCTTCCATGCTTATATGGTGCTGGCTTTCCTTACGGTGCTGCTGATGACTTACTTCGAGTAAATGGTCTGCCAGCGGTATGCATAGCTATGCCTGATTATCTTTCTATTTTCGGATGATATAATAAAAATGCCTGCGACTCGCCTCTATGCACCTTAAAGAGAACGCCCGGCAATGTTTTCCGGTAGGGGCAGGCCGGCTCCCCCCGTATCAGTGACCGTGCCGGAAGAGGTGAGCCAACAGGAGGACCTGCTGGTAGCCCGCCCGGAGCTCGGGAAACAGTAACAATGTCGTCGCAATCGACCCTTCAACCATGCACCGACCGCCGTCAGGATTCGTGTGCGGGAATGGCGATGCGGGAAGGTACGGTCAAGCAGGTCCGTTTGAAAAAACGTTTATTCCAGAGGAACTTTGCTATGGGAACACAAACCTGGAGCGGTTTGGATACTCCCGCCTTCTCACAGGCATTGGATAAAGTGACGACAGGAACAGTTGACGAGGCGCTCACGAGTGAGGCGCAGACCTTTATGATGCTGCCCCAGCGGCTCCTGAGGCGCGCAGATAGAAGTCTTATTCACAGACGACACCATACAGGCCACACTTCTTTAATAGCCGATATAAAAGGAAGTGAGTGGCCGATGGGCAAGACTGTGACCTACAAAATATCCAGTAGTTCTCTCTCTCTCAACTGGACCTTACACGCTTGATGTCACTGCCCTGGCTGATTTTGTACATATACCGGTGGTACACAGCAATATTGTGTTACCAGTTACAGGCAAACGCCCAAGGGGAAAAAGAAGCTGTCGAATGGACCGCACACAGAAGACGGAACCACGTGGACAGACAATTGCCGGTATGGCTTACCGCATCATTCACGGCATCTGGTACCGGCGGTGAATTTGCGCAATCCTTGTGATGCGACGGTCGAGGCGCAGAATCGGAATATCAAATGATTTACATGAGAATGCTTTGAAGGCGGCCAGCCAAGGGATCGGAAACCACACCGTATAACCTTTCCAACAAATCGGGGAATATCGTTGAGGACACAATCGTTACGTGGTCAACGCTCCTGGTTACTATTATTCTTTTGGGTCAGCTGGTATGAGTGGCAATGCGATCAAGAACTCCGTCACGAACGCTTCCCGCGTACATACCTCCACGGTGACAGGAACCAATATCCTGAATCCTTTTCATCAACCATGCCGGGAACGGGATCACGGATCCATACATCAGCGGTAATGGATGTACGCCGGCCCAAGGCCGAACTGGTCTGGCAGGATGCGATGAACCTGGTTACGGATATAAAATACAATGCCGATTCAATGGCGGCAATATCTCTTCAAAAGTGGACCGTTCTTCCATCCGGCAAGGCAATGCCGTCATTGCGATCAGGATGTGAGTGATGCCATCCTCTGGTCCTGGCATGTCTGGGAACAGACGAAGACATTAACAATGTGATTGAGATAACCAATCATCAAAACGTAAAAATATAATTTTATGCCCGTTAATCTGGGACAATGCGACGGTAATACGACATCACCTATGAAGAACGGGTTGCAAGGTAAAATTCATTGCCGGGGACCAGAGTAAGGAAATAAACCATCAACAGTTGGCGAACGTAATCGCTACCGGAAGTAATGCTCCTTTTTATCAATAGGGGACGTAAGATCCGCTCCTACCCTTCGAACGGAATGGGTAACACAACCAAAATCTGGTATGACAAGGAGGGAATTCCATCTACAGCAAATCCTATGAAAGGAACCTTTTCGGCCGGGAATGATTGTATCAAGAACTGTATTCTCAATCTAATCTGATGCACAATAGATATAATGGAGATTATACCTATTACAACCTGTGGAGTGCCGATAATAAAACAACTTCTGCCAATGACAATCCTGTTAACAAGACTATTTACGATCCGTGTCCCGTTGGTTTTAAACTTCCTGCCAGTAACGCTTTCACAGGATTTACCACAACAGGAGAAAGTGTATCATCTTCCACTCAAGTTAACGGTACCTGGAGTAGTTCGGAAAAAGGTTGGTATTTTTATACAAATTCCGAAAAAACACAGAGCATTTTCTTCCCGGCGTTAGGGTATCGTAGTTATTCCACTATGCGGCCAGGTAGTATCGGGACACAGGGTTGCTTCTGGTCGGCACATCCGGTAGCGAAGGGCAATAATTATTACCTTAGAACTAGCTCAGTAGACGTACAGCCAACATATATGGTCGATCGAGGGATTCGGGTATGCGCTCCGTCCTTGCCAAGACTAAAGGGTTGCAATAAAAACAAAGGAGCTGCTTACTAACACAGTTGCAGCTCGAGAAAGAACACGGCACAGAGGGAAAAAAGGTAAGTCAAATTAGCCGAAGCGGAGAACATGATTCATTACTTCGGCTTTTTCTCATCTATGTTTGGAACTCATCAGCGTCTTTCCTTAGCTCCCGAGCTGTTTATTGAGCAGCTTTTACACGCTTTCAGCGTTTCTTTCTACTTCCTTCTGTCGTACTCAGAATCGATCACAGAATCGGTTCGGTTCCGGATGAATCCGTTATCTCTCTACTAGTTGCATTTGATTTCCAGCATATCAAAGGCTCTCCTCTACTTCCCCCACATCAACAAATAACGGTATTTCACATTATTATCCTGCACTCGTTGCATCCACTGCGGTTTTCCCACTTTTTATCACTAACTTTATAGATAAAATCCCTCCGAAGAGAATTGCCAATGACACGATCAGGAAATACTCGGAATGGAAATATATGGGGAGAGGATAAAGGAGATATCATACTATAACGAATATATTACAATATAATCTGATCCCTGATTTTTTACTATATTTGCAAAGTATTGTATAACATTTAAAAATATGACCATGGAAAAAACATTTGCACAAATCAGTGAATTGTTTGATCAATTTTCAAAAGATGCCAGCCTCCAGGTAGAAAAAAAGGAAACAAAGCTGCCGGAACCCGTGCCCGCAAAGCATCACTGAACTTGAAAAACTCCTCAAACGTTTCAGAAAAGAGTCACTCGAAGCCTCGAAGTAATTTTTACTCTGGTCTCGACGGTATGGAAATGGCGGCATAGCGTGTACCATATCGAAAAAACTTTCGTTTCACAGCGGGGAGGCTTTATTAGTTGTGATAAAATTAAATATCAAATTATGTGAAATTTCTATTTCGCTTCTGAAAAAAACAACTTACTTTCGTATATCTGTTGATTCCGCAGGTGTATAGTCGGCAATTTCTCCCAACTAATTCTGATAATACGTTCGGCCGATATTCCATGTCATTCCAGTTCTGCTTAGCATGCAAGCAGAAGCTCTTGATATATTCAAAGAATCGTTGACCTACCTGATGTACCAGTGAGAACTGTTCAGCAGCAACAGTTACCTGACGGATAAACTGTATTTTTCGTTACACGGGCCAGTTCGTTAAAATTAAGCGTTTTGTAGAGGTATCCTTTTAGGACACCGTATTGGAAGCAAAAAGAAATAGATAGGGTGTACCAATACATTCCCATCAGCGTATGAAAAACATTGAATCCATAGAAAGGGTGTCCTGAAAGTCAAACTGCATATTTCGGGAAATCGTATAATTACATGATGGCTTTCCACTTTCAGATTGAAAGGTTGTCGTGTCAAGAAGTGATGAACCGCTCCAATAGCTATGCTTCAGCCTCCACGAAGTGAGTTCAAACCGCTGTAAGCGTTATTGGATATGTACATCTAGTTATATTATATTTATAAAATATCAAAAAACAATAAGTTACAATATACCATAAGAAGCTATTTTTATTTATCCGAACACAAAGTTATGCTTTAAAAATAAAATGTCAAGGCTGAAATGAATTATGATTTTTTTAAATATGCTAAATTGCTTCTGTTTTAATACTGTTGTCTTTTTCACTTATAAACATACCAACTCCGGAGGCAAAGGCTGGGATGGTTTGTCGGCATATTCGCCGTTAAACCGTCCTGTTTTCGTTTAACGAAAACACAACTTGCTGTCCCTAATGGGGACAACGTTTTGAATATCACGCTATATCCATATAGTGCTATAAAGCCTTTTGTCAGGGAAAAATGCATACGGTTTCTGCCATTTTTTTCCGCATTTCCGGTTTTTTGAATGTAAATGTTTCCCCCACAGAACATGCGTCTTCCCACTATACTGCTATAACTATATAGCCATATAAAAGAATCAGAAATTAAAATATCATTGATTGACAGCATAATTCACCGATTTACGGGAATGTCTTCTGTAGTCTTTAGTCCGCTATACCACTATCAGTATAGCTTTAGTTATCTCTATTTCGAGGTCATCCTCTATATGCAGCTCACCATATCATGTTATATCACTATCAGCATATCCCCCTGTTTATCCTTATTCCGATGTCACGCCCTATACCGCACGGCATTCGTTTGGAACCCTGATGCTGTCCTCCGGCATCCCGATAGAGAGCATCGCCAAGATGATGGGACAGGCGAACATCAACAGTACGCAGGTCTATGCATAGGTTACCGACCAGAAGATATCCGGTGACATGGACCGGCTGATGAAAAGAAGACAGAAAGGGAGTACGGTCCCCCTAACGGAAATATCCGAATAATGAAATGCCAGCCGAAACCGATGTTTAATGGTTCCGGCCGGCATTCTTGAGTATTGAACGTCCGATTATATCAGGGCCTCATGATAATTATCTTCCAGGAGTTTCTCAATGTCGGATACCTTATACAAAATTTTTCCACCTAGCCGGATATAAGAAATACGCCCCTGGTCCCTATAATCCTGCAGGCATCTGCGGCTGATTTTTAACAGGTCCGACAATTCCTTGTCAGAGAAACCGCTCACCGTTAAACAGGGGGCGGTTATCCTCCGCAAGCCTTTCCAGCTTCGTCTGAATGTTATCCAGCAGGCCAAAGAATCGGCGGACACTGCACGTCTCTTTGCTAATAATTCCTTCCATGTTGCATCCAATTAATTATTCATTCTTTCTTTTTTTCTCTCACCGCCTTTTCCTTGCGTTTCATGGCGGCATAGACCATCAGCTTTTCCACGTCCTCTGGCCTGTAGTAGATTTTCCGTTGGATTTGGGTGAATGCCAGCCGTCCGGTATCCCGGAGAGTCTGCAGGGTACGTGGAGAGATGTCAAGGCGCAGGCAGACATCCTGGTTATCCATTCACTCTCCCGGTTTCTTTTTCCCTGTTTTTTTTCATACAAGCGGTCCACCTGTGCGGACAGGCTATCAGCCCTAGCCAGCATTTCCTCAAAGATTCCGGCTTCAATGTAATATACTTCCATTTTTCTTGTTTTTATTTAAAATAGCTTCCTTTTTAGAAACTCAAATTATTGAAATACAGTTCAAAATATTCTTTCCAAATGCACTTCCGGATGGGAGTCGTGATTTCCGACTCCCCCTCCAGATTTGTTTTAAGGAGGACTTCCCGTCATATTACGGCTGTAACAGTTTGTAATCTCGTCCTGTGATCTTCTTTATCATGCCGGCGTTTTCTTTGATATGTTCAACCAGTATGCGGCTTATAACACCGGAAACAGTAAAATCCTTACGTCTGACTGCCCAGACAATGTCTGAGATACATTCGTACACCTGTGCATCAATATGCAGGGGCTTGCGCCGGTTGGATGAAAATTGTTCAGGAGGGCTTCACGTATTTTTTTACCTCTTCATCCGTTATCGTCTTTTTACTTTCCGCCCGGGATGAAGACTCCTTGTGGGGCGGCACCTCTTCCAGATTCTCGAAATACTGCTCAAATATGAGCCTTTAGCGGCAACTATATCCAGTATCTCCTTCTCGTTGATATTATACGGTTTTGTTTTTTTCCTTTCTTCAATGCTGTCCATAACTATGATTTATACATTAATTCCATGTGACAATTGGGCGTTTTGTAAGGCGGATGTTCCTGATGGCGGATTATCGTCCTACTCTGCAAAGAAAAAAGAATAAACGTGGGAAAGGATACCTTGTCAGTTATAGTCATATATAGACATGAATAGTCAATGCCAGCAAAAGACATAACAAATGGCAGTCCGGCGGGGAGGCCAGGATTCTCCCCCTGATGTTGTTAGGATTGTGACATGTCAAGCCATGGAGATATTGACAGCTTACATTCTTGGGATAATGGTACACCAGGCTACGGATATTGTAACAGCTATGTTATTGGAATAGTGATATGTCAAGCTATGAAGATAAAGGGAACTCATGTTGGCAAGATAGCGATATACGAGGAGACAGCAGGACGGGAACACTACGGCGATGAAAAAAAAAATCCCTGTTGGTCCATGTGAGACCGGCAGGGAGCGTAACAATAAAAGGAACGGGCTTCAGCCCCTGATGTACCGTACTTTTTCAGGTCGTCCATGAACTGCTCCGGGTGTCGGTTCTCACCGTCACCCCGTGCAGTTCCCTGCACCGTCCGGAGAATTCACTATGTACCCTCGTCGGTGCATCCGCTGTCAAACCAGCTGCCTTCACGCAGGATGCGTACAAACTCGGAAGGCCGGAGGCGGCAATCCTGCCGCCATCCGCTAAAATATATATGCCTGTTCATGTCGATATTTTTAGTCCTTAAATTTATAATATAGTTTCTGTTCACTGTCGAGGAAGGGGATGTTCTGGAGCGCGGTGGCCACAGGCACCTGTCCCCTCGTGGCAAAGGTAACTAATTTGTGGAGAAACAGTACCCAGTTGCGCATTTTGTGAAGCAGGTCGTTCCGGAATGCTGGCGGAACTCGATCGTCTGTGCCGTGAGTAGGCCTCGAGGTCCACCTTATGGGTAACGGTCACCGATCCTTCCTTTCAGCTGTCCACCATCCGGGCGGAACGTATCATCCTGTCAGAGACATGACCCAGGCCACGGCAATGGTAGTTGTCCCTGCGGGATGCCGGTATGAACCGTCGATGACCGGTTCCAGGTGCTTGTAGCTCAGGGACAGGTTACGCCAGGTTTTCCATGCTGAAACCGGCGGCATCGATATGTACATGAAGCCCGCAGTCCCGTTCACCTTCACGTCACACAGGTCAAGCACCCAGCAGCCCTTCTCCAGTTCCTGTAACCCGGCTTCACCGACCAGGATCGGACTGACCAGTTCAAAGGTGTCGTTGCTGTTCAGACCGCCGTCCCGTCACGAGTTTCCAATGCGGACGGGTGGTATGGTTATAATTTTCCACATAACCTCGATAATGGCCTCCCCTCCCTGCGAGCCGTTCACGGAGCAGTTGTAAATTTCGATCTCGATACCGAACTTGTGGGTGAAAAAAAGTATAATCCAGCAGCTGTCGCCGATGGATATTCAGACCGCCCTCACGTTCATTCATCCGGCGGGTTCACGACAAAAACCGTACCGTTTACCATCCTTGCGATTTCCGCACGGGGAATCCCTAAAAGATAAGTTGCCGGATCTTTGCTCTCGTTTTTGTTGTCTCTTGTGCTTTAAAATGCTTCTAACTTGCTTGTTCATAACTTGTTAGCCTTCCTGGCTCTGCCTTAATTAAGATAATGCTTTATAGGAGAAACTATAATCATAAGAACTTGGTCATTAGTTGTTTTAGACTAAAAGTCCTTATTGGGGGATCCTTATCTTATCCGCTATAAGTCCCGGATGACAAAGGCGCAATATGGGTCGGAATAGCTTATAACGATATATCATGATATGGCTGACCGCATAAGATGACATCGAAATAGGAATAGACGGGGGATAAAGTGCTGATAGCGGTATAACGGGTTAGCCGGATAGCGATATATATCATGATATGCGAACCACATAGGGGGTGACATCGAAATAGAGACAACCAAAGCTATGCCGATAGTGGCATAGCGGACTAAAGACTACAGAAGAGATTCTTCGGAAAATCAATGAATTATGCTGTCAATCAATGATATTTCAATTCCTGATTCTTTTTATATGGCTATATGGTTATAGCAGCATAGTTGAAGACGTACGCCCTTGTAGGCCCTTCAGAAGATCGGAAATGCAGAAAAACCCGCGGAAACCAGCGTGTTTTTCCCTGACAAAGGCTTTCTGCGCACTGTATATGGATATAGCGTAATATTTCAAATCGTTGTCCCCATTAGCGTTGTGTTTCGCCTAACGAAAACCGTAAAATCGGCTCTTTAACAGCATATTTCGCCGCCAAACCATTATTCAAAGTTCATGCCCTAAGTCGCACAGAATCATAAAACCGATATCTTCTTTGGACTATTTATCCCTGCCAAATTAAGTTTTTCGCTTATTCCCAGCGCTCACACGAAAAAAAAGACACCAGAGACTTTTACAATGTATGGGATGTATACAATCGGCCAATGTTCAGTATATCGCAGCAGACACTCAATCCATACTTAATACCATCATTCAATGCTAATATATCACCTTCTATTTTTCGATCAGTCCATTCAGTATTATAACATAGATTATAGTAATGGACTGTAAGCATCATTGCTGAAGCACAGAACAAGATTTTTTATACCTATTTCAATACTCTGGACATCATCCTGCTAATGTTTCTGAACATCTTCCATATAATCTCAACGGAAATAAATTTATGATACTGCTTGTACCATCTCTCGAATAGAAAGTACAAATTATGTCTCTTTCATCTGGCAAAAACGATTGACATCAAATGGGAAACAGTTTTCCAACCACCATGAGAAGGAGGATAACGAAATAAACCAAACACTCTACATCTATTGGCTGGGATAAATAGCTAAAAAAAGAAAATTTGCGAATCAAATATCATTTTTATATTTTTTGTTTCTCAAAATTTTTAATGAACTAAAAAAGAGAGGAATTAAAATGCCTGCAAAACTCACTCGTCCAGAGAATTCTTTTTAATAATATTTATATGCGATATTACAAAGTCTTTCTATTTGTAAAGTCGTATATACACAATGAATGGTAGCCGAGGATATTGCATCTGAATCACTCATCAAACTGTGGCAATGGATACAGGACAACCTGGTGGAAAATATTGAACCGATGTTGCTCGGTATTTTGCGAAATAAAGCCTTAGACTACTTACGTCATGAAAGCATGAAACAACAGGTCATCACACAGTTAGTGGAGAAAAAAATGAAGAGTTAGCTCTTCGCCTCTCTCTCACTGGAAGACTGTAATCCAAATGAAATATTCTCGAAAGAAGTTATGGATATTGTGCAAAGAACATTGCAATCATTACTGAACAAACCTCCCGTATGTTACTCTCAGCCGATTTGGAAATAAAACAAATCAGGAAATTATATACGAATTAAATATTTCAATCAAAGATGTATTGGAATATCATATATCCAAATCACTTAAGGCTCTTAAAAAACGCTAAAAGATTACCTGCCTTTATTTTATTTCTTTTTTACCATATGTAACACCGATTACTACGCACGTTCCTTTATCTTTTGAAAAAATATTCTTTTTCGTTTAGGTAAACTGAAGATGAATCGTTATATAAATGAAAACGATAAAAAGATGGATGAACTATTACAAAATATATAGCAGGAAATGCCTCTGAAAAAGAGTCACAGAGGATAATGGAGTGGCTGCGCGAAGATGAACAGCATCTTAGAGAATATAAGCGGCAACGTAAATTGTATGACATTACGTTATGGCAGACTAAAAGTCCTGTTGATATACAACAAGAGAAGAAAGATCCATGAGGAGGGTTCTCGATGTTATTGTACGGATAGCGGCTGTCATTGTTTTTACTGTGGCAACCACTTATTTTTACACTCACCACGTTTTACAAGACAAGGAGGAGAATATGCAAACGGTAGTTGTTCCGGCAGGCCAGCATGCTTGAATTATAGTACCTGGCTGATGGAACGTATGTATGGCTGAATTCCGGTAGCCGGTTGACTTTTCCGGGACGGTTTTCTAAAAAGGTACGTCATGTAGAATTAGATGGTGAAGGATATTTTAAAGTCAGTTCTAATATAAAAACAACCTTTATTGTTGAACCAACTGATGTAAATATCCGGGTGCTGGGGGACAGAATTCAACAAAATTTGCTAAGAAAGATAGTATATGGAAAACAGCCTTATTGGAAGGTGCTGTAGAAATTCTGCAAAAGAAAAGTGAAGTATCTCTCATGAAACTGAAACCAGTAGACATGGCCAGACTAAGTAGAAAACCAACTTACTAAAGAAAAGATGCATACAACAGACTATTTCGTTGGAAAAGAAGGGCTTATTTGTTTCAACGATATCTCCCTACGCGATATAATGGAGAAATTAAAACTCTATTATGATGTGAATTTTGTCATTAACAATCAACAGATTCTTGATGCGCACTATACCAGGAAAATTCCGGACCCATGATGGGATTGAACATGTAATACGTGTGCTTGCCCTCAATAATAAATTTACCTATATTAAAGATAACAGGTAGCACGACAACCATTGAGTAACTTTTAATATTCTAATGCCTATGAAACAATAAAAAGAAACATTTAAAAAGAAAAAGGGGACAGTGCTGCAACACCATCCCCATTTCATCAGTTTATACCCAACTGACAAAATAGTTCTAGATCAAGTTATTCAATATGTTGCGAAAATATGAAAAATTCTGATTGTTTCCAACCATATAACAATCGGACAAGTGATTAATGAAATAGAGAAACAAAACGGACTATATTTTGTATTCAACGTAAAGATAATATCAATATCAAACATAATGTCGAAAGTGAATTCTGAAAATCAGCCGTTAATGAAGTTTTTGAATGATATATTCAAAGGATACAGGCATTCATACATGCTATAGAAAGGTAAAACATCATGCTCATTAACTCTACGGATAAGGAAAAGGGTGCGCATAAAAGATTTTTAGTGCAGGGATAGTAAAGGAATGAAAATGACCTATTATCGGAGCAAATATTCAAGTCGTAGGAAAATCGGCAGGCACAATTACGGATATGAACGGACGTTTCAGTATCAATTGCCTCTGCGGTCATTATGAAATAACCCTATCTATTATTGGCTCACCAAACGCGGAGACTACCAAATAAATATAAGCGACGAGGAATATTATTAAACATTATTCTACAGGGGAACAATGCGCAATTGGATGAGGAGTAGTCATCAGTGGGGTATGGTACGATGAAAGATCTCACCGGTTCGGTAACAGGCATTAAAAGGGGCGACTGCCGTCGTACCACCCAACTTTCACTGAAACTTGCAAGGCGCGCTTTCGGAAGTAATGGTCAGTCGTGACAATGGAGAACCGGTAGTAGTGCTTCTATCAGGTACGTGGTGCTTAACAACTGTGGTGATTCCAGTCCGTTGGTGATTGATGGCGGAATTCCGGGTGATATCAACTCCGTAAATCCTGAAGACGTAGAAGTATGTCCCGTATTGAAGGATGCGGCTTCGGCTTCGATCTACGGTTCGTGCTGCAGCCGGTGTAATTGTCATCACGACCAAACGTGCCAAGAGCGGTGATGTGGCTTTGAGTTACAACTTTGAGTACGGGTGGGAAATACCGGCTAAGTTGCCGACCTATGTAGGAGCCCAGCGTTACATGGAAATGGTAAATGAAAACACGCTATAACGATAATCCAGACGGTGGATGGTACCAAACATATACGGAAGATGAAATTACCAACTGGAGCATAAATAATGCGACTAATCCGGACAAATATCCCATGACGGATTGGGAGATATTCTGTTGAAAGCTCCGCACCCCGGCAGACACATACTCTAAGCATTGTTGGTGGGGTAAGATTATTCGTACAAAAGCCTCTTTCCGCTATGACAAAACGGACGGCCTCTATGTAAGCAAAGGAATATGACCGTTTTATGGTACGCGTGAATAATGATTTCAATATAAATAAATATATTTCCGCAAATCTGGATTTGAACTTCTGTTCTAAAGCTCTCTCCCTAATTCCAACCCCATGGGGGGCAGGTGGACCAAACATTCCGCAATTTATGCTGCTACATGGACCAATGGCTTATGGGGTGATGTGAAATGGATGGAAAAAATATGCTGGCCAAAATTACAGATGGCGGCACTTTTACCAACTGGGGAACCAATATTGGCGGTAAACTCGGTATTGACATAACTCCTGTCAATGGGCTGAAAAATATCAGCAGCCGTGGCGCCCAATTTCAATAATGTAAAAAGAAAACTTTTTGTCAAACAGATTCCATACACCCGTTCAGAAGATCCGAATACCACTGTTGGTTACATGGGAGGTTATCGCACTACCAATTTGACGGAAAATCGTAATGACAGCCATGATATAACAACACAGTTCTTTGCCAACTATGCCAAGACACTGGGGCGCCATGATTTCTCTGTCATGATCGGTTACGAGGATTATTATGCTTTCTGGGAAAACCTGGATGCATCAGAGACCAGTACCAGTTGACAAGCTATCCTTACCTGGACCTCGGTTCGGAGGATTATCGGGATAATGGTGGCAATGCGGAAGAATATGCTTACCGCTCATTATTCGGACGCATGACCTATAGCTATGCAGACCGCTATCTTATCCAAGCAAATCTCCGCCGGGATGGTTCTTCACGTTTTGCATCCAATTGTCGTTGGGCCAATTTTCCTTCCGTGTCACTTGGTTGGGTAATTTCTGAAGAGAAGTTTTCAAGAATATAAATATGGATTGGTTTTCTTACCTGAAATTGAGAGGCTCTTGGGGAAAACTGGGAAACGAACGTATCGGGGCTTATGACGATGACGGTAACTTTATTTATAATTATTACCCTTACCAGGCTGCAATTGATTACAGCACTGCACTATTTCAGAATTCACAGGGATTGTTTCTTCCGTGACTACGGCCGCACAGCAGAAGTATGCCGTACGAGATATTTCATGGGAAACAACAGAAAGCTGGGATATCGGTTTAGATGCTAATTTTCTGGATAACCGTCTGCACTTCTCCGCTGACTATTATAGAAAAAATACGAAGGACATGTTGCTGGCACTGGAAATTCCACACTTCATCGGCTACGACAACCCGGAAGTCAATGCCGGAAACATGCACACTACCGGCTATGATATTGAAGTTGGCTGGAGGGACAAAGTCGGTGATTTCACTTACCCATTTCCGCTAATCTGTCAGATTTTACCTCCAAAATGGGAAACCTGAATGGTACACAGTTCCTAGGCAATCAGGTAAAAATGGAAGGAAGTGAATATAACGAATGGTATGGTTACGTAAGCGATGGCTTGTTCCTGACTCAGGAAGACGTGGACAAGTCGCCCAAACTGAACAACAGCGTCAAAGTGGGTGATATTAAGTACAAGGATATTTCCGGACCGGACGGTGTCCCCGACGGAGTTATCTCACCTGAGTATGACCGTGTACTTTTGGGCGGTTCCCTGCCTCACTATATGTTTGGACTCACTTTCAATGCTGCCTATAAAGGCTGGGACTTTGGATTGACACTACAAGGTGTTGGAAGTCAGAAATCTCAAATCAGTGCTGCAATGATTGAAGGGCTTCGAGACAACTGGCTCAATTTCCTACTATTCTTGACGGCAATTATTGGAGTCCGAAAAATACGGATGAGCAGAATGCGACAGCCAAATATCCGCGCCTGACTCGCACCAATCGGGATGCTAATTTCTGTATGTCTGATTATTGGCTTTACAACGGTCGGTACATTCGTTTAAAAAATCTCTCTGTCGGTTATACGCTCCCCAAAGCATGGACTACGAAGGCGTGTATGAATACAGTCCGTCTTTATGTAAGCGGAAGTGACCTGTTTACCATCAGTAATGCCCCCAAAGGATGGGATCCGGAAGTAAGTACAGAAGGGTATCCTATTACCACCCTCTCTAATATTTGGTGTTTCTATTAATTTCTAGCCATAAAAAACATGAAAAAGTTACTCTTATATATCGGGGCAGGAATACTCTTACTCTCTGCCTGCCATGATCTCAATTTAAATCCATTGTCAAGCGGTTCTACTGAAAACTGGTATTCCACGGAAACTGAAGTGCAGATGGCCGTTGATGAGTTATATCGATATGACTTCTGGCCGGAAGACGGACAACAACAGACCGACTGGTCGGACGACTATACTTCACGCGATCTCCTGACCTCTTTTTGATGACGGAACTCTAAATGGACAAAATGCTTGGGTTACCAGTTTATGGGGCAATCAGTACAAAGCTATTTCACGTGCCAATGCAGTTATTGAGAAATCGCATCGTGCTATCGAAAATGGCGCATCTGCCACTACTATTAACCGCCTGATTGCCGAAGCCAAATTCCATAGAGCTGCCGCTTATGCCAAACTGATTGTAAAGTTCGGTGACTTACCATTGGTATTAACCGATGTAAGTACAGAAGAAGGGTTGACAATGGGACGTACGGATAAATCCATCGTATTGGCACAAATCTATAAAGATTTTGATGATGCAATTAGTGTGCTTCCAACTTCCTATACTGACCAACAGCGAGCCACCCAAGGTGCTGCACTGGCACTAAAAGCCCGGGTTGCCTTGATTATGGAAGATTGGGAAACAGCGGCCGATGCAGCCAAGGCGGTTATGGACTTGAATATTTATGAATTGCATCCCGATTTTGGCAATCTTTTTTTGTCTACTACAAAAAACTCGAATGAATTTATTTTCAAAATTCCACGTGATGCTACATATGACATTTATCTGGGAACAGGAAACGGAGGAGTTAACCAGGTATACAATGATCTACCCGTAACGTAGGAGGATGGACGCAGACCTGTCCGTCATGGGAGTTACTAGCTGCATTCACCTGTACCGACGGTCTGCTTATTAACGAATCACCACTCTTCGATCCGCATGAACCATTTGCAAATCGTGACCCACGTTTAGCAGAAACCATTGTACCATTTGGTTCCAACCACCTCGGTTATGAATACAACCCACACCCGGAGGCACTGACGTGTATGAACTATAATACGGGTGAAATCGTGACAAATTATGATACACGTGCCAATGCCCAATATGCTTCTTTCGATGGTCTGGTGTGGAAAAAAGGGATAGACGAAACATGGCTTCAGAATGGTTTCAAGGTAGACCAGGATATTATCTATTGTCGTTATGCCGAAATATTGTTGACATATGCCGAGGCGAAAATCGAATTAAATGAGATAGATAACTCCGTATTGGATGCACTGAATGAGGTTCGGGCGCGTGCTTATGGTGTGGACAAGTCCGATAAGGCAAGTTATCCGGCTTTCACTTCTAACGACCAGTCCACACTTCGCCACCAGCTACGTGTAGAACGTCGTATGGAAATGGCAAAGGAACACATGCGATATACGGATATCATCCGTTGGAAACTGGCCGAAAAGGTTATGAATCGCAAGACATATGGTATCCTTTATCCGGCCTCACTATGTATCGAACGGGTAACCAGTCAGGGAGATTGGTTTTGGGCTTTCACACCGGAAATGGACGAGGATGGTTGTGCAGATTTCTCCAAATTGGAAGAAGCGGGTAAATGTCAGGCACTTGCTGTACGTAGTTGGAACGATCGCCAATATTTGTGGCCTATCCCTACTACGGAACTTCAGATCAACGAGAACTTAAAACAAAATCCCGGCTATTAAATGCAGGAAAGTTGTTGATAGTCCGGGGAAAAGGTAACTCCTTAATTATTCACCCTTTTATTTTTCTAACTTTATGATTGGAAAGAGCTATATTTTTCACCTTTTTCTATTTCTTCTCATATTACCAGACAGTATTTATTCTCAAGATAATATTTGTCTGATCCCGCAAGTTGAAAGCATGGTCCGGAAAAAGGTACGCTATCCATCGAACGTCTGGAAAGCATCCATTTCCCGGACGAATGGAAAAATACAGGAAACCTCCTTGTCAGCGATCTGAAAGAACTGGCAAATTTGTCTGTCATGGTGAATGCCTCAAATCCTTCCATTCATGTAAAAAGGTGAAAATGCAGGAGCCGGAAATGTACATGCTGGAAATTACAAAGCAGGGGATCATCATAGAAGCAGGTGACCAGACAGGTATGATTCATGCTTTTCCACTCTTTTACAATTGATTCTGGGAAGTGAGGGAAAAGAGTTACCCCGGCTCATAATCCACGACAAACCCCGTTTTAGTTACAGGGGAGTCATGATAGATTGTAGCCGCCATTTCTGGACTATCGAACAACTTAAAAAGTATACCAAACAATTTGCCTTTTTAAACTTAACACTTTACATCTGCACTTGACAGACAATCAAGGCTGGCGTCTGTATCTGGACCAATATCCGGATTTAGCGTTCAAAGGTACGTACTACCGGACATTCGAGGATCTATCGGGACATTATTATCGTAAAAGCGAGTTGCAGGAATTGATCAACTATGCCGCCATGTACGGCATAGAGATCATTCCGGAGATTGACCTTCCGGGACACTGTCTGGCCTTGCTTGCAGCCCTTCCCCAACTGTCATGTAAAGGCGGAAAATTTGAAGCCTATCCAGAGGAACTGGACGGACAAAAAACGGAAGAGAGCAGATGAGAATATGCTGTGTATAGGGAAATCCTGAAACCTATAGGTTTGTGGAAAAACTGGTAGCAGAACTCACTGATCTTCCCTTCATCATTCATACATCTGGGAGGAGATGAAGTGTCGACACATCTATGGGAACAATGTCCGAAATGCCAAAAGATTTACAAACAAGAGAATATGACTTCATGGCACGAGTTACAGGACTATTTTACGAAACGAGTTAGTGAAATTGTACGTTCCAAGGGAAAAAGGATGATAGGTTGGGATGAAATAAATGACCGTAATGCCGCTGACATCAGTGACGTGATCATGATCTGGCAACGTGATGGAAGAGAACAGCAACAGAAAGCTTTGAAAAGAGGGTTGTCAGTCATTATGTCTCCGAAGGATCCCTGTTACTTTGATTTCGGGTATTCACGGAATTCCACACGCAGATTGTATGAATGGGAACCAGTTGGCAAAGAATGTACGAATACTCAAGCACATCTCGTCAAGGGAGGACAGGCTAATTTGTGGACTGAATTCATTACAACCTCGGATGAGGTGGAAAGGATGTTATATCCCAGAACTTGTGCCTTGGCCGAAACCCTCTGGAACACGAAAGAAAAGAAAGAATGGGAAGGGTTCCGACAACGTATCAGCAAGTTCGGTGCTATTATGGAAAAACTGAATATCTGTTACTTCAAAGACGAGGATTGGGATAACACAGGTTTTGTTCCGCAAAGCGAACAAAGGCCCCGTCTTGTATGTCCTGCCCGTATCGATAGCAATATGAAGGGAATCAAGTATTATATGCCTGAATATGCGTTTGACGGTGATATACAGACTTTCTTTGCACCCCCTATTCCTTAAAAAAAGGAGATTATTTTACTCTTACTTTGGAAAAAAGACAAGCAGTACAGGAAATCAGAATTGTGTTTGATGTTTCAAAGGAACATCCGGAACATGTACAATTATCTGTCAGCGAGGACGGTACAATATTTAAGAAAGTAGCTGCAGATAACAAAAATGGAGAATTGTCAGCATCTTTCAGTACACTAGCCATGATTAAAGCCCTCAAAATGGAATTGACAACTCCACTGATGGCCCGGCTGACTATCAAGGAGATTATCCTTCGCTACTATGAATAAACAAGTATAAGAATAATGAAAATTGTTATGATAAAAAAATTATATATATTTCTCTCATCTGGATGGTATTTCACGGAGCGAGTCTTCATGCTGCCAGTTTATTGGTAGAAGCAGAAAGTTTCACGGAAAAAGGAGGCTGGGTAGTGGACCAACAATTTATGGACTTGATGGGATCACCTTATTTACTGGCACACGGTCTAGGTAGTCCTGTTGAAAATGCAGTACCAATGTACAACTTCCAGAAAATGGCACATATTATATTTTTGTACGCACCTACAACTGGACGTCTCCATGGCAGGAGGGTGAAGGGCCCGGATTGTTCGGTTTGTCAGTAAACGGAAAGAAAATCTCTTACCGGTTGGGTATTATAGGCAATCAGTGGATATGGCAGTATGCCGGGCAATATCAGGCAACAGAAAAGAATATTCACATTGTTTTGCATGACTTGAAAGGTTTTGACGGGCGGTGTGATGCTATTTATTTTACGACACGGAAAGATGATATTCCGCCATCGGATATGGCGGCTTTAAATAACTTTCGTCGTGCTAAACTTGGATTATTAGCCCCCAAAAACAGAATCATATGATTTAGTAGTTATAGGTGCAGGTATTGCAGGTATGAGTACAGCAGTATCTGCCGCCCGCCTGGGCTGTAAAGTCGCACTTATCAATGATCGCCCTGTAGTCGGTGGAAACAATAGTTCCGAGATTCGTGTTCATTTGGGAGGAGCTATCGAGATCGGAAAATATCCTGAACTGGGGGCTGCAAAAGAGTTCGGTCCCGTCAAGGAGGGTAATGCACAACCGGCAGGCAATTATGAAGATCATAAAAAATGGAATGGCTGCAAGCTGAAACTAATGTTTCCCTGTTTCTTAATTATCGGGCATTTTCGGTGAAGAAGGAAGAGGACCGGATCATCTCGATAACCGCTTGTCATATTGAATCCGGTGAAGAAATCGAATTTTATGGTCGTTTATTTGCTGACTGTACTGGTGATGGCACTATCGGTTATCTGGCCGGGGCAGACTATCGTATGGGCCGTGAAAGCCGTTCTGAATACGGTGAGACTATAGCTCCCGAAATAGCTGATAGCTTAGTAATGGGCACTTCTGTTCAATGGTATTCTGTGGAAGACACAAAAACATCCTATTTTCCGGAATTCCGGTACGGCATCGAATTCAATGAGGAGACCTGTGAACCTGTCACTTATGGTGAATGGACTTGGGAAACCGGAATGAATAAAAATCAGATTAATGATTCTGAACAAATACGTGACTATGGAATGTTAGTTATATATTCTAATTGGAGCTACTTGAAAAATCAATCGGAACGAAGAAAATATTATAAAAACGTTCATTGGAATGGGTAGCCTACATTGCCGGAAAGCGGGAATCCCGGAGGCTATTGGGCGACTATGTACTGAAAGAGGATGATTTAACAAAGCACGTAGCCCATGAGGACGCATCTTTCACTACTACCTGGAGTATTGATCTGCACCGGCCCGACCCCGAGAATACCCGGTATTTCCCGGGACGGGAATTCAAAGCGACGACAGACCATGTAGTAATTTATCCCTATCCTGTTCCCTACCGATGTCTTTATTCCCGTAATATAGACAATCTGTTCATGGCAGGACGCAATATCAGTGTCACACATGTTGCCTTGGGAACCGTACGAGTTATGCGCACTACAGGTATGATGGGGGAAGTTGTAGGCATGGCAGCCTCACTATGCAAAAATATCAAGCCACTCCCCGTGACATATACCATTATTATTTGGAGGAATTAAAATCACTCATGCAAAAGGGAGTGAATAAAAAAGGGATTACCGAATAATCAACGATATAATGAAGGAGGCAGGCTAAACCAGATACCGAAGGTAAAGTAAGGATACATCTCTGTCTGCCAGATTTCCACATACGAAAGTTTAACAATTTATTAGATTAGGCATTATGATAAGAAAAATCATATTCTTAGAAATGTTATTATTGGGAATAGCTACATTCCTGTATTCGCAAGATGAAATTTCCAAAATAACAATAACTCATGGACCTTACTTGCAAAACGTGGGATCTAACGAAGCTACCATTGTATGGATAACGGATAAGCCCTCTATAGGATGGGTGGAACTGGCCTCAGATGGCAACGGCAGTTTTTACGCCAAAGAGCATCCGCGTTATTTTGACACGTCTAATGGCATCAAGAATACATCAACCATCCATGCCGTTAAAGTCAAGGGACTGACACCGGGAAAACAATATCGTTACCGTGTTTTTGCTCAGGAAGTGTTGAAACATACTGGGTATAAAATCATTTATGGAAGTTATGCTTCCACTGATGTCTATTATCGTAAACCGCTTACTTTTCATACCTGCAATCCGCAAGCGCCTGCCACCTCTTTTTGTAATGGTCAACGATATACATGGGGACAACAAACTGCTGGAGGACTTAATGTCCCGTTGTAACCTTACGCAAACCGACTTTGTTCTTTTTTAATGGTGATATGCTCTCTTTCATAAATAGTGAAGATCAGCTTTTCAAGGGGTTTATGGATACGGCTGTACGACTTTTCGCTTCTGAGATCCTGATGTACTACGCCCGTGGCAACCACGAAACACGGGGAGTATTTGCAACCGAAATCAACGTTATTTTTCTCCCTGTCAGGAACATCTTTATTATGCCTTTCGACAAGGTCCTGTCTATTGTATTGTTCTGGATACGGGAGAAGATAAGCCTGATTCTGATATTCCTCTACTGTACCGAACAGTCCGAATGGTTGGCCAGTATTTTGGAAAGTACCGAATATAAAGAAGCGCCTTTAAAATAATTGTAGCTCACATTCCTCCCGCAGTTACTGCTCTGGTCCCGATGAGGATTGGCATGGAAATGTAGAAGTAGAGCAGAAGTTTATGCCTTTATTACGCCAGGCTTATCCGGGATTTAATGCTTTGTGGACACTTAGCATCGTTTGTGCGTCATGATGCCACTGACAAAAACGTCTTTCCCCGTAGTAGTTAATTAATACATCTTTGCTACGTATTTATGCCACGACCACACAGATGAAGATAGAGGTAATGGATCGAGACGGAAAATGCTGGATGAATTTATCATAAAAAAATAAAAGTTTTGCATTAGTATTTGGCAAGTAATTATTCGGGTGACAATTATTACTTTAATCAATGAAGTTTGGTTTCTGCAGATTCTGCATGTATGAGAGGCTGATGAATTTAGGAATAACCAACATTTACGGGGTAATCCAGTCGATGTGCCTACCATGAGCAAGGAGAAGTTACGCAAGACCAATGCTGTGAATTGTGGTAAATTGGCCCACGAGTTACCTTTCGGTTCATTTGAAAAGGAATTATATTTGGGAGGAAACCACAAAAATACGCTTCTTTATAAGACTAAGAAAAACCTGATTGCAAAAAGACAGCATACATACCAAGAACCGTATCAAGTCTTTGCTCGTTTTTATGGTGTGGAAATATCGAGAATGTTTTGCCTGATGTACCATTTAGCTAGGGATATTCCTAAAATAGAGGTAAATTTAAGGCAACTAATTCATTGCGAGTTAGTTGCCTTTTGGAGTTTGCCCGACATGTAGCATAATCTAATGGGTGTAAGTCCCCATCGCAGCCTTATATCGGCAAGCGTACAGCCGACGGCAATGGTGTCCGTAGTGATTCGGCATCTAAAGGAAGTCTTAGGCAAAGCACTGACCTGACGTACAGAAACTTGATACTAAGGCATATGAGTGTGGGTAAGTCTGCCAAACAAGATAAAAGCCCTATAGCTATATGGAACACTTCGGTGTAAATCAAGCAGGTATAAGTGTGAAAGATTATATTCTTAATCGGGGAGGTCTCACGGACGTGTGGAGCATGTGTTTAGATTGCCAAACACGGAGTAAAAAAGTTTTATTGTGAGAAGTCAGCAGAAGCCATAGTACTTTAAGTTCTTTTAAGGAAGGGCTGAATCGCAATAGCTATAAACACGTAACTAACTCTAAATAGGAAAGAATGCATAAAATAAGAGTCATAGAAAGTACATTTTGGCTACCCTCAAAAGAATAGGATGGAATCCGAAAGCTATGAGGGAGTGCAGACCTATATGGACATGAAAGACGGCAGTTTGATAGCAGTGCAACCAAATAAAGATGACTTAATGAGTCAAATTCTTTCTCCCGACAATCTCAATCGTGCCTATCTACAAGTGGTACGAAACAAAGGGGTTGGAGGTGTTGATAGAATGGATTTTAAGCAACTGCTTCCCTATCTTCATGAACACAAATCAGAACTTATCGAGTCGATACGCATTGGAAGGCACAAACCGAATTCAGTGCGTAGGTAGATATAGCCAAGGATAACGGGAAGAAACGGCTTATAGGCATCCCAACCGTTGTTGACCGCTTGATACAACAAGCCATCGTCCAAGTGCTATCTATCTACGAACGCCAGTTCAGCCCAAGCAGTTTTGGGTTCGCCCCGACGTAGTGCGCATGTAGCATTGCTCCAAGTGTGCTGTTATACAAGCGAAGGCTACAAATATGTTGCAGGCATAGACCTTGTTAGATCTTTGATACGGTAAACCATAGTTTTTACTGAGAATACTATCAAGGACAATAAATGACGGGCGTGTCATTTCTCTTTCATACAAGTATCTTACAAGCGGAGTAATGATAGGTAAGCATTATGAACCAAGTATAGAGGGTACACCACAAGGCGCCCTTTTGAGCCCTTTGCTCAGCAATATCCCGCTGAACGAACTAGGACAAGGAATTGAGAGACGTGACACTGCTTTGTACGCTATGCAGATGATAGCATGATACTGTGCAAAAGTAAGAGGTCCGCCGAACGGTAAGCATAACGGACTTTTCCTTCTATTTCACGAAAGGCAAATGCAGGCTGTGCGTTCACAAGACAAAGGAAATCAAACGGTTAAATCTCTTACCAGACGTAGTAACAGCATGGGTTGGGCTATGCCCAACGTAAAGAGAGATACTCTGGCAAACCTGAGGTTGGATAGGGTATTTCAAATATGTAGATGAGGAAAGCCCTATTGATCCATTAGACCAATGGTATCGCACACTTGCGTATGTGTATATGGAAAATGTTGGGAAGAGGGTGAAGACTCGCTTTTCAAATTTGCAGAAATGTGGAATACCGGGAAAGGTAAGGCTTAGGGAGGCAAATACTGAAAGGGTATTGGCGCGGTACGCGTGCCTTTCTTCAGAATGCTATTGAGGACGAGTCTCTTCGGAAAGTGTGGTATCCAATGTTATTCATCTTTATAAGCAAATACATATAGATTGCGAAACCGTATGCGGAACCGTTTGTACGGTAGGGTGAGCTAATGAGAGCATGTGCTAAATGCTTGCAACTATGTGAGATGAGGGTAGGTCCTCGCAATCAACTTGTGTGAATCTCCTCAGTACTGAATGCTTTGATAAGATTGCTGTCGACCAATTCTTAAGTGGACATCAATTCCTTTATATCTAATGTGTTACTTTGTACACGTCTCATAAGCTATATCGTTTTAGTTAATGAGTTATGACTTCAATATAATATGAAGTTTACTAAAATGGTATAGCTTTTTAGTGCTATCTACTGTTATCCGTCACTTCAGATTTTTAAACATAGAAACTTATTTTTATAATCATACCGTCCAATTTATTATTAATTTTCCAGCAAGGGATACCTTCGTCAGCCACCATACGTTTCATTGGAAGATCCTGTATCCATTTTATAAAATCAATAGCTGATTTTAATGGAGGTTGATTTCTTTAGTATCACTTGAAATATAAAACTTAGTTCTAGAACTAAAAAAGAACAGTAACAAAAAAGGCGGGAGAATAGCAGTCTCCACCTTTTTATTTATTCTTTGGCCTTTTGTATTATAGTAATTGTATTATATAGTAATTCCCTGCTTGTATAACTGTTGTAAAATCTCCTTTCCAAGCCTGTTAGAGCAACGGAATCAATCCTGATAAAGATTGATTTAACTTGTTTTCTCCACATAAGTCCACCACCTTCTATTACTTGAACATTAAGGGAAAGTGTGTTCTCATATATCGTGTCTTTAGTAGAGATTTCAGTCAGCCACCAGTCGTCACCTTTCCTGGTTCGTAACTCTATAGAATCTTTACTGGATTTAAAAAATACCTCTTTAGTCTCTAAGGCCTATCGTATCTGTTTCCTTGCCAACGACGTCATTGCTACATGAAATGAATACAAATAAAAGTAACACGAAAGACAGAAAATAATGTTTGTCTCATATTTCTTATTTTATTATGTTAATATATGGAATTATTCTACATTATATGGATAATTACCCCGTTTGGCTGCCTCTAGTAGAAGGAAAGTAGGTCCTTTTCACCCATTAAAAAATACGCCAAAAATAACCATTACTATTACCATTCCAGCCCCAGTTTAGATGCAGGTAATCTTTCTTTCTCCGTATACGAATGATGAACTTTATCGCTTCCTTTCTATAGACATCAACATTTCTCTCTCTATGAAAATAGCCATCAGAAACCCAAGCATGACCATTTTGGTAATATTTAATACCCAGTATTTTCTTTCTTACCGAATTGCCACATATTATAACCGGACATTTAGCTTTAATAGATGTTATAACATCCCATTGACTATAAATTTGAGGATTATTGGGTTTCCTATATCCCATTTTCTCGAATTGTGGTATATTTTTCTTTTAGCTCCGCTTGTATCTGTTCCCCAATCCATTTTTAACCAAATCACCTATAGAGCGGAATAAATGGGCAACTGCTGGAGTGGTGGGAATTGTTTCATTTCAGACCAATTATATGACACCCCATTGCTACCCTGAAGGTTTTCATGATATGCCATTACTTGAGCTATTGCAGTAGCTACACAGCCTGTGAGGGCTCTTTGTCCTTCTATAAGAGGTGCCGCATTGTTATATGGACTCCTTTGTCCCCATTTAACAGAAATCAAAGGTTGTACTCTTTCCGTTTCTTCCCATTCTCCAGGTTTCTTTATATAAATAGGACGTCTTCTACCCTTGTTTGAGATGTGTCCTAAAGAGTTATCGTCATCATTTTCTTCTTTGAACTCTATCTCATACTTTTATTATTAGAAATGTAATTTTGAACTAAATCAAAAAAAGAAAGATAATTCCTGATATTGAAGCGTGTCACTTAAAGAAAGATTGCCAGACTCTGAATAAGCAATAATAGGAGTTGTATATAGGTTGGCCGATACTATTGCATAGCCATTGCCACCGGCTATATAAAATGAGGGATATGTCTGATTAGTAATTGTATCTCTATAGAAATAGATTTCATTGTTTATTGAATAATTAAGAAAAGAGCTATTTCGTGTATTGTTTCTATTATTTTAATAAAAAGTTCCACTTCAATAATAGCATTCTCTTTAGTACGATAAGTCGGGGCTTTTTCTGTTAAAGATGGTGGCGAAGATTCTTGTTTCATTACTTCTGTGTCATCGGAACATGAAGTTAAAAAACATAATTGTCAAAATCAATAAATGTGCATGTTGTTTCATAATTTATATAATTAAGGTTAATACTGAATACGTTAAAAAGTCAAAAGTGCCATGTTTATAAGAGGACCGGGAAGGTTTATAATAATCCTCACCCGGGGTCTGGGGTTGTATAAAATCTTGTCTGAATATTTCTGTAGGATTATCTGTAATTAAATCTGCATCATGGGTATATATGTTAAAATAGCACTCTGGATCTGTTTTTTGGTTATATGGTCCTTCTCCCACAAAAGAAAATTTGTAAAAACCAATTTTTTCTCCGTCTTTTCTGACTGTAAGGAACCAGACATTACCACTACTTATCGTTTTAAATCTCAATCCGTTTAATGATGAATAAGTTTCCTCTATAAACTGGCCATTCAAATATGTCTGTTTTTACAAGTAAAAGGTAACTCAAATCTACCACCTTCAGCTGGTAGAATAAAAGGATTCTGTTCCGAATGGATTTTATACACAAATGTCAACTTTCCTTTATCTATAATTAGTGGAATTTTTTCTACTTTTATGCCATTAATAGTAGAGTAAGAAATCTGTAAATCAGCATTCAAAATTTTATCTTCTTTATTAATATTTGAGGTTATATTTAATACTACCTGATCGCCCTCCACTTTTATTTCTATATCAGAAAAAAGAGTTTTATCAAATTCTACCGAAACATCCCTGGGAATAATCGGAACCTCTGAACTTAAAACATCATCTATTAATGTTTTTTATAATCGTAATCGTAATAATACGTTTCTCTCCAAGACAGCTAAACGGTTTGGATGCGTCCTTACTTGTTAATACTTGATACTCTGTTTTTCTATTGTTTTCCTCTTTTGACAGGATAACAATGCTAAAGAAATAAACAAAAGAATAAATACCTTTCTCATATTAATGCAAATTAGTTACTATAAATAAAAGTAATATTTAATATTGTTGAAACCTCAACATCTGATACAATCTTCAAGGTCTTTTGTAGAGTTTACAAACTTATTTCCAGCATTATAAGACAATTAAACAACAAACTTTTTTTTTTGTTTTGAGGGCTTATTTTGACCGTTATCTTTTCTGTCTTATTGGCATGGTTATAAAACATACAGTATAATTCTGGGAAAAGACGTTGAATTTCTTTATAATGCAAAAAAACTTTTTTCATGATAAAATTAATAATATCATACTACAAAGATAAGACTAAATCGATGTTTTATAGTTATGGAAGAAAATATAAAATCTAACAAAAAACATTTATACACATCTTATAATCAGATATTTATTATTGAGATGCTTAATATTATCTAACGTAAGACTAACATTTATATTTTAAGACGTTTTGATGTCGACTTAAATATCCAATATTAGTTTCTAAAATAAATAGTAATATACAGGTATACTATCTCAAACGATTGAATTTTGCTTCCGTTAAATACATATATGTCTCAGTACCAAGAAGGGGTAGTACAGTTGTCGGCAAAATACGAATATCCGATCGTTTTTGAGTGCAATAAAGTTTATTGTATCGACTGGCTGTATTTTGTCGGCAATATGAAGGAACTACTTAATTATTTTGAACTGATGGACTAAACGAATGAAAGTATACTTCTGCATCACCTGCCATTATATAGTAAGTCAGGCATGTATCAAAAAGGTATAGATTTTGTACTGCCATTTTTTAAGAAGTGGATAGGCCTACTGGGTGAAGGCTTCTTTGATATACGAGGAAAAATGGGTAAAGGCGTACATTATCTTATGGATAAATATACCTCAAAATATATTCCTGAATGAAAGTTGTATATTCTGGAATATATTTTGCTTTTAACAGAAAACAAGTTTCGCAAAGAAAATCTATGAATTGAGACTTCTATTCTCTCACGAGTTGTGAAGCATCCGATAGTACAATGGAAAATATCCCTGATTGCCGAAGAAACGTGATTCTCCCTCATTCATCGCCAAATAAAAACGGGAGAACCGAATGCTCTAGGTATTGCTCATATCCTTTACGTACTCAGGTAGTCCGCCTATGGGTTGGGAAATGCCCGTTTGGCAGTGATTTTTTTTCCCTTATATAGAACACAACGGGCTCATGAGTGACACATTCTTCGGATGGGTATAGCGGATTCAGATACCCCTTTATAAATATCTTTTCATCTCCTGACAATTGCTGACTATCCATGACTATTCCTGCCATCAGTCCGGTCCAGTTTGGCAGGTATCGTTTTTTTCTCTTACATTCGCATCAACGAATATTTAAAATCGATCATATGGAAATATATTACATTGAAGCCGGTATCTTTGACAGGATGCTGGGATGTGTCGAAAGTCTATCGACACGCGTGGACAGGCTGTATGAGAAAAATGCGAATAAAGGGGTTGGTGAGTGACTGGACGGTCAGGATGTCTGCCTGCGCCTTGACATTTCTTCCCGTACCCTGCAGACCCTTCGTGATACCGGACGGTTGGCGTTCACCCAGGTTCAGCGTAAATTTTATTACAAACCGGAAGATGTGGAGAGGCTGATGACTTATGTCGGTATGAGGCGCAAGGAGAAGGCGGTGAGAGACAGAAGAAAAGCAATAACTTTTTAAAAAGCAAGAAATGGAAGGAATTATCGGTAAGGAGAGTGAGAGTATCCTGCGTTTCTTTATTCTGCTGGAGAATATTCAGGTAAAAATGGATCAGCTAATGGAGGGTAACCGCCCGCCTTTTAACGGTGAACGGTTCCTGACTGACAGGGAGTTGTCCGGGCTGTTGAAAATCAGTCGCAGATGTCTGCAGGATTATCGTGACCAGGGTCGGCTCCCTATGTCCAACTGGGTGGAAAGGTGCTGTATAAAACGTCGGACATTGAAAAATTATTGGAAGGTAACTATCACAGGGCGCTGATATAATATTGCCCTTTTTAGGCTTTAATGGGATGAGTGTTGGGACTGTCAGGATTCCGACACTCATCCCATTTTTATCTGGACATTTTTAGCTCTTAACCCAGTCCGTATCCTTCCGCTTTCTTCTTTTCATGAGCCAATCCATGTCCGAGGATATTTTCTGGTCAGTGACTTGCGCATATACCTGCGTGCTATTGATGTTTGTGTGTCCCATCATCTTGGCGATGCTTTCTATCGGAATACCGGAGGTCATCATTAGAGTTCCGAACGAATGCCTAGCCATATGATAGATAAATTTTCCTTCATCCCCAGTGCTACACCCAGCCCGTGGACCTCGTACCAGAGGATATCCCGGACCGGTAACGGAAAGACCGGCTTCTCGTTATCCGTGGTGTTGTAAAGTTCTAGTATTTGTTCGGCTACCGGGTGTAACGGGATAAATGCTTCTGCGCCCGTCTTAGCCCGGCGGATGCGGATGTATCTTCTTCCTAGGGAACTCTTTTCAATGTGGCGTGGATGGAGTCTGCGCGTATCCACATAGGCAAGCCCTGTGAAAAGAGGAGAATATGAATGTCCTGCGTGCCAGCTCCATCATCGGGTCGGGCATCGGGGTCTCCATTATCAGTTTCAACTCATTGCGCCCGATGTGCTTCAATTTCGGACTGTCCTTCTTCTCGTATGCCACGTCCTCTATCGGATTGGCCTCAATACTTCCCCGGTCCACAGCGATATAGATGAGCCTGTTAAGCCAGCACAGGCAGTGGTTCACATGTCCGTTCCCATGTCCCAGCTCTTTTCTTGAGAAAGATTTTTGAAGGATTCGGCGAACTCCTCGGTGATGTCTGAAAAGGCGATGTCCCTCATCCCCCTGGATTCGATGAACTGCCTCAGATTGAGCCTGGGTTGTCTTTGACTGGCGATAAGTTGAGGTGGAGTTAATCTCGACTGAACGGATTCTAAGCCGTTCCCGTTCTGCCTCTCCGGTCTGCAGCAGGAATTCCGGAATGGAAACGGTATTTGATACGGTAGCTTTGAGTAATTCCGCCGTGACCACTCCCCTGGTTCTCTTCAGCAGGTTCCCGTATGCCTCTTCCAGTCGGCTGCGGAAAGCGGTAAGGCGGTTGTTTTCTTTGTTCATCCTGATTTCTCCTTTGTTACTGTCCCAGTCACTGGGCTTGCAATAGATGCCTGTCGTGACAGGCGACTTCCTGCCGTCGATGCTGATCCGGCAGAGGATGGCTGTCGTTCCGTCCGATTTCACCTTGTTACGGTTGATGTAGAACATGAGTCTGAATGTACTGCGCATGGTAATGACGTTTTTAGGATTAAAGAATTAGTTTGAGATCACGTGTCGCCTCAATGAACCTGTCCATGTCTTCGAACAGTCTCTTCGGGGTTACACGGGCGTAGATTTGGGTGGTCTTTATGTTGGAGTGTCCCAGCATCTTGCTGATGGTCTCGATCGGCACTCCCTCCTCGAGTGTGATCAGAGAAGCGAAGAATGCCTTGCTGTATGGTAGACAAGGTCCTGGCTGAGTCCTGCCATCAGGCGCAGGGATTTCATATTGGCCCTGAGCGTATGGTAGTCCTGCGGTGGAAAGAGGGTCATGCGGGCATCATCACGGTACTTTTCGATCAGCACGAGGGCTTCCGGCAGCAGCTTGACGCGCCCGAGGTAGTTGGTCTTCTTCCTCCGGTACTTCAGCCAGAGATTGTTTTTTCATCCGTGAAGAGGTTCTCCCGAGTGATACTTACCACATCAGCATAGGCTGTGCCGGTGTAGCAGGCGAAGAGGAAGAGGTCCGGGTGATGACATGCGACCTGCGTTTCTCTGGAATCTCCAGATCACGCAGTTTCTCGAAATTCTCCCGGCTGAGTGCTTTCGGTGTACTTTCCTTCTGTTTGGGTAGTTTGAAGTGGCAGAAATGGTATTTCTCCGAATGTCCCTCCTTGTAGGCGATACGGCAGATCTTTTTCAGGATGGCCAGGTAGCCGCGAAGCGTGTCCACGGCATGTCCTTTTTCCATGAGGATGAAATCCTGATAGTCGCGGATGAACTGCTCGTTGAGTTGCCCGAATGCCAGGTCCGAGACCTTGAACTTCGCCTTGATGAATTCGGAAAGCGTGCGGTAGGTGAAGAGGTAGGTCGAGAGTGTGGTGGGCGCACGGTCTACGCCAACACGGGCCTTCATTTCCCCCATTGTGTCGGTCGAGAAGCTTGAGCAGGGTCATCTGTATGCCCGCATTACCCTGAAACATGTCCCTGACCGCGGCGGCATCGAAGTCCTTTTTCCTTTCCATGAGGGAATTGAAGGCCGAGTGTACGGCAAGCAGTAGCCTCTCTATTTTTTCATTGGTTTCCACCGCTTTCCGGCTTTTGCCGTTCAGCCGACTCTCACGTGCGTTCCATAGCTCAGGGGGTACAGGATAGCTTGCAGGCTGAACTGCGCCATCGTGCGGTTGAGGGTGATCCGTCCCATGATCGGGGCTTTGCCGTTCTTGTCCGCCTGCTCTTTTCAGGTAGAGCAGTACCTTAAATTTTTCCACTTTCATAACGCTCTTTTTAGGTTGTAAAAATACTCCTTTGAAAAAGCGCCCTTTGGCATGCAAAATATTGATGAACAGTGAATACAAATCCGCTTTGTTCTTATCGATAAAAATCGGTTACCTGTCGTCGTTTCAGAAACAGGCGGCTAACAGCCTGGTAACTGAAACGCTGCAATATTTTGTTTTCTTTTGCAGGCCAGCCTATTCTGCAATTCTCGTAAGTGCTTAATTATAAACGTTTTACGTTTTATACTCGCCATTCCGTTTTTACTGCATTTCTAAATATTACTTATACTGCCCGTCATACATGGGCTACGATGGCATATTATAGTGAAGTGCATCCCGGTATCATTTCAGAAGCTATGGGACATTCATCTATCACAGTAACAGAGACTTATCTGAAACCTTTTAAGAATAAGAAAATTGATGAGGCTAATGCAACGGTTCTCTCTCCCTTTAGAAAAACGTTTTTGAAGATAAGTTGCTGATAAATATGGTGTTACTTCTTAGGTAACGGCAAGAAAACACGCTGCAAATATGGACATATTTTGGAAAACATGCAAACAAAAAGATATTATTTCTAATAAACAACTAAAAAAAAAGGAAACACATCAAACAAAACTGCGGATTTTTTGTGAAGAACACACCTTGCTCTCTAATTTTTGCAAAAGATTTTCCCTCCCCTCTGCCGTCTCTCCAAAGCAGGGGTTAAAAATATCATAACTTATTTATTGAAAAATGGCCCGCAGACGCTTCTGTCGGAGTGGGAAATGTATTATCCCGTTACCTAAGAAGTAACGGGCGAGTATTATTTGAACTTAGTGTTTAATAATATATTATTAATGTAATTTTTAAGTAGTTATGAAGAAAAAATTTGTTAGGGTGATGCTTTTCGGAGCGTTGGCGCTTGCTACCGGTGCATCGTTCGTAGGTTGTAAAGACTACGATGATGACATTGATGCGGTAAATGCCAGAGTCGATGGAATTGAAAAACTCTCTCGGAATTGGCTCAAGTGGGAGGCTATGTGAAGTCTGTGGTGTATGATGCATCTACAGGCAAATTAACAGTGACTGGTGCGGATAGTAAAGAGTACACTATACCAATGCCTGAAGAATTGCCATCGTATACTCTTGATGTGACAAAGGATGGTAAGATTACTTTGAAGAAGGATGGTAAAGAAGTTAGTTCTGGTACTATCGACATTCCTGAAATCCCTGAAATTCCGACGTATAAGGAATTTGATCCATTGTTACTGACTGTAAAAGATGGCTATGTTTATTATGATGGCACAAAAACTTCTGTTGCGATTCCTGAGACCGCAAAAGGATCTATTACTGCTATCCTTGATGAAAAAGGAGTCGTTACAGGATATAGAATTGTAACGATCGAAACGGTAAAGAAGTTACTGGTGAATTCTCTGTCATAGACGCTATACCTTTGAAGGGATTAGTATTTGAGCCCACTTGCTATGTGGGTGGAATCTCTGCATTGAAAGCTAACAACTTGACTTATAATGCATGGTCTCAAAATGCGTACGCTAAACCGTCAGAAACCGGTGAAACATATAAGTCTAATCCTACACTTTCTTATATTACTCCGCAAATCTGGGCATATTACCACATGAATCCGGCTAGCGTTTCAATGGCACAGATTGAAAGCCTGAAATTCCTTTCAGGCGATAAGGATTATTATCCAGTTTCTCGTGCTGCTGCAATGGATCCAACTGCTAATATAAAGAAATCAGATGTCGTAACCGAAGACGGACAACGTTATCTTAAAGTTGCAATGGATGCAGATGCAGAAAAGATACCGGCACTGAATTCTGGTAAGGTAGCTGTATATGCTTTGCAGGCTCAGACCAAAGCTATTGGTGCTGACGAAGCTAAAGTAATTACCTCTGATTACGCTAGTATATATAAGGTACTTATGAGCGACTTCGTTCTAGAAACCAAAATTGATGCAGAAGACGTAATCTTATATGGACAAAGCATTTCTCGTACTGGTTCTACTCCTAATGCTAATGCAGGTAAGGCACAAGAAGCTATTGATGCAAATGCAGATTACACTGTAGCTACAGATGGTACACTTAAATTAGCAGATAAAATCTCTACTTATTATAAAGAAAACAATGGTACTGAATTAGTTAAGATGACTAATATTAAAGATAACGGTCTGAAATATGTCTTCACTGCTTCCAATTACATTGGTGGAGCTAATAATGAGACAGAACAGAACTCATTCTTTAATGGTAGTGATGCTGCTAAAAGGTATTATTAACCCTGAATATAAAGGTCAGGATTCTGAAGCAACTGAACATCGCGAGCCATTGTTACGTGTAGAATTGGTAGATACCACTAAGGTTCCTAATCAGGTAGTTGCTGTAGGATGGATTAAGACAAAGATTGTTAAGGGTACAATTGACGGATTCGGTAAAGTATTCACTAAAGATACTTATTACTATGGTTGTGAGAACAATGTTGCCAAATTGACTTACCTCAACATGAATGATGTTTATGCTGAAGCTTGAACAAGCCTGACTTCCATACAGCATATACATTGAAGAAAGATGATGGAGGTGCTATCGCTTTGGGTGAAGGAAGTACAGGAACAGTAACAGAAGTAACGGATCCTGAAGCTATTGCTACTACAGTAGTAGTGGACAGTAACTCCGGCAGCAGTTTTGGCTCTTGTTAAAAAGTCGAAGACAGAGATGTTCGCTACTGTGACTTATGAATCAGTAGACGGAACTCGTGGAGATATCACAATTACGATGAAAGCAAGCATCGCAATGCCTAGTGGAGTAATTAAGAATGACCAGAAGATTACTGAAGTTTGGTCACCTGATAAGTCTTATGTAAAAGCCGATGTGAAAGAACCGGTTACTGTAGCAGTAACAGACTTCAAACTTGATCTGTTTGATGTATTTGAAGGTCGTAAGGTTGTTGTTTCTGACGTTACAGAAGCGAACTTCCCATCATTTACGAAGGATGTTGACTGCGAAGTTTATCTTCTCAGGAGCTAAGGATGTAAACTCATCGGAACTGATAAATACACATTCACTGTAATAGCCACCGTACTCAATTGAATGCTACAAGAATAGTGCTACTGCAACTAAGATTGCTACAATTGATGCTGACGGTATTATTACTTACAATAAGGCTGACGAGAATGCACATGCATTGTTGAATAAGTCTGCTTACAACGTGGATCCGTTCACTGTAGGTATTGAAATTGTGGTAACTAACGAATGCGATGAAATCTTACCGTTGACGCAACAAATTTTGAGTTCTTGCGTCCCAACAAACTTGAAGTCTGCCGAATTGTGTTAAGATCGACATGAGCAAGTTACTTGGTTTGACAGACTGGAGAGGTCAAGCGTTTGCTGTAGCGCCCATCGATTTCTATACTTATTATGGAGTTACTGGTAGTGCAATTTCAATTGATAAGGATCAGATCATGACAACATTGAATGCAAGCGAAGCCTGCACCAAAACTGTTGAAGGGACGCTGCACCTAACATGTCACTCACTACACATGTGATCTTCAGAAAATAGGTGGTGACATAACGTATGGTGACCTTGTTTATGCAAACGGTAAGTTTACTATAAATGCACCATTCAAACTGTTTATTCCTGTAACGGTTAAATATACGTTCGGTGAAGTAACCAGCACAGTAACATTAACAATTACTCCGACTCACCAGTAATTGATTGATCTCTCACGATAGCAATATCGACAAAGATAAGAAGGGTATCTTTTCAAAGAAGGATACC
>VOFG01002052.1_pt1 | contig 36824 bp, 46 predicted proteins | sample 5384171 | NCBI WGS metagenome assembly VOFG01 (sample SAMN12384726, study PRJNA508395) | human gut metagenome | isolation source: healthy gut F | host: Homo sapiens
TAGTTCCTTTTCAACTATCATGCAACTATCATAAATCAGCTGTTTAACTATCATTTCGGCCGTTTTACTCGAAATAGACATACTCCAAAAGCGTTAAAAACGGAATGTTTTGCGGAAAGCATAAGCCTTTTTCCGGAACACGTTACTTTTTTAATGAAAGACGTTAGATCTTTTCCTCAAAATACCCATATCAGGGCCATTTACACCTCCATCTGAGCAGTCTTGAGACCCGGATCTGCCGGTGTCGGACACCCGGGTCTCGACAAAAAATGTAACTATATTGTTGAAAATAAGCTATATGCTACGTGTAAAAAAGCTATTGTATCCATGATGGTATGCCTAAGATGAGAGCTTTGGGCGAGACAGGCATTGTGTGAAGTGTCTAAAGCAACTTTCATGCTGCTCAGTTTGCGTTGTAGGCATCGATGATCAGTTCGTTATTTTCAGTCTTTTTCAGTTGTGAACGGTTGTTAGTCGGCTGGCTCGTAAGCGGTAATGGCACGGCTGATGCGTTCTGCCGGAATCTTGAAGAAACGGCCAACAACAGCAACTAAAGGCATTGTCCAGATTGTAGCTGCCGATCAGATGGGTTTTCCTACTGTGGATTTTTTGCCCTGTTGTCTCCATTCGAAAGTCGGGTGGGATTGCAGCTGACTACATCTAGGCAAAAGCCGTTTCATCGGAACCGGCCTATGTGACCTGTTCGATTCATTGGCGATCTCTTTCAGATATTTGTTAATCTGATTGATGAATATCTTACCTTTCGTGCGGCGCTTATTGGTCGTATAATTCACCCTTTGTTTTTGATCCACACCTTCGAATGAGCCGAAACCTTCCAGATGGGCACGCCCGACATTGGTGATAATCCCGTAGTTTGGCGGCTGTGCTATGTCGACCAACTCTTTGATATCGCTTGGATGGCTGGCTCCCATTTCGATCACAGCCATTTCGTGGTCGTGCGTCAGGCGCAAGGTGAGAGGTACGCCGATATGGTTGTTCAGGTTGCCTTCGGTTGTAGAAAGGTTGTATTTACAGTGCTGCAAGGACGGAAGCCACCAGTTTCCTTGGTCGTTGTCTTTCCGTTTGTTCCGGTGATACCGATAATCGGACAACCGATCCACTTTACGGTGGCAGTGCGCTAATTCTGCAAGGTCGTCAGCACGTTGTCCCACAAGTTGTGCGTTCTCTATAAAATCAATCCCGGATTGTGGTTTACCGCACGCCGCATAACCGGATGCAGAGCCTTTTCTGCATAATTGGTTACCATCAATTTATCCTTTCAAGGCAAGAAAATCGAACCGCGAGGGCAGTTTCGGCTGTCGGTTGTCACTTTCGGATTGTGTATAAACAATTCATATAGTTCAGGAATAGTCATAGTCTTTTCCCTTTATAATTTCTATGAGGTTATTTTGCGCAAATGTGGTGATTTAGTATGTATTTACCTTTATCTTTGTCGGAAAGAAAAATAAGAATGTTACATAAAACGCTCAATATTAGAGGAACGCTTACCTCACTCGATACTCCATGGTGATGGGGATTCACCAGATGTCTCCGGCTAACATGCCCGATAGTGGAAGCAAGCGGAAGTTGCAGTGAGAACGCGCTGCAGGCAATTTGTCCGAGGGAGGCAGATCAAACCTCGGAGGTTATTCTTCCCATCGATGCAGGGGGTCTCACCAGAGGAAGTAGAAACGATAAACTTTGCCTTGAAAATGCTGAATACGCGTATCGGATGTGACTGTCTGTCGGTACATTCCGGGCGGATGTGGCACGTCGTTGCGTCGAAAAGAATACGGCGTCGCGATAATCAACGCGATATATTTCGGGAGGAGAGTTGGATGCTGGAATGTTTGAGACGGTCGCCCGTTTGCATGTACCTTATAATGATGCATATGCGTGGAACTCCTCGAACGATGCAGCAACATACCGATCCTTGGAATATAATGGGGGTATGCTCTATTTGCCAGAAAGTCCACGACAGCTCCGTTTGTTAGGAGTGAACGTGTATATTGGATCCCGGTTCAGTAAGACAGTGAAACCAGATGCTCTACGTTAATGGACATCTACTGTGGATTTAAAGTTTCGGTTTACCTTTGCTCGTCGGTGTTTCCCGCAAAGAGCATGATTTATAAATATCTGGGTGGAACACCAGCCGGCAGCCTGAATGGAACGACAGTCCTGAACACGATATTTGTTGAATGGGACGGATATCCTTCGTGTCCACGACGTAAAAGCCACAATGCATGACAGTCAAACTCGTTTCGAAAACTTTCAATTTTCAACTTTCAACTTTCAACTGTTAATATTGTAATGGATTTCGGAATAAAAGACCTGATTGATGTTTTTATTGGTAGCCTTCTTCTTGTACCAGACATATAAGCTGATGAAAAGAATTCCGGAACTCTGGCTATCTTTGGTGAGTAATTGTCGTTTATTATTGTCTGGATTCTGGTTTCCCCAAGTGTTGGAGATGCGTTGGGGCGATTTCGACAAGTTTATCAGTGTCGGTTTCCTTGTGCTGGTGATTTTGTTTCAGGATGAGATACGTCGTTTTCTGGTGGCGCTCGGTTCGCACAGGGGATGGAAGTTTCTGGGAAAAATATTTTTCGAAGAAGAACCATGACCAAAGGAGAACGAAGGAAGTTCATTCGCTGACCTGGCTTTGCATGAATATGGCGAAAAAAAGGCAGAACTTTGATATGCATCCAACGGGATGTCGATCTGACTGTTTATGAGCATACCGGTGAAATGTTCAACGCTTTGATGCCAATGCCCGCCTGATCAATATATTCTTCAAAAACAGTCGCGCTTTGCATGATGGCGCCATGATCGTACGGACAACGAACACGCCAAGAAAGAGGACTATATAAATCTGTTGGTTCAGATTCGCCAAAAGAAGGGAATGACTCCTGAAAAAGCAGCTGTCTTGGTAGAGGATCCTTTGTATTTGGCTTGTTTGATTATCAAAGCGGGTGATGCTGATGGTGAAATCGCTGGTGCTTTGAACACAACCGGCAATGTTTTGCGTCCTGCTTTGCAGATTATTAAAACGGCTCCGGGCATGAGCTGTGTTTCTGGTGCTTTCTTGATGTTTACAAAAACTCCGCAATATGGTGAAAATGGTTTGTTGATTTTTGCCGACTGTGCTGTTATGCCGAACCCTAATGCTCAGGAATTGGCAAGCATTGCTGTGGCTACTGCACAAACAGCTCGTCACATTGCCAACATCGAACCGCGTGTAGCTATGTTGAGTTTCTCAACAAAGGGCAGCGCATCTCACGAAATGGTTGACAAAGTAGTTGAGGCTACTCGTTTGGCTAAAGAAATGGCTCCTGAATTGAAGATTGACGGTGAATTGCAGGCTGATGCTTCTTTGGTGGAGAAGGTAGCTGCGCAGAAAGCTCCGGGAAGTGAAATCGCTGGTAAGGCAAATGTATTGGTATTCCCGACATTGGAAGTTGGTAATATTGCTTACAAATTGGTTCAGCGTTTGGGTGGAGCTGAGGCTGTTGGTCCTATCTTGCAGGGCATGGCTGCTCCGGTAAATGACCTTTCACGTGGTTGTTCTGTAGACGACATTTATAAAATGGTGGCAATTGCTTGTAACCAGGCTATTGGTGCGAAAGCAGCTAAATAAGATAAATTTAATATTGCATTAGAAAGACATGAAAATATTGGTTTTGAACTGCGGTAGTAGTTCTATTAAGTATAAGTTATTCGACATGACATCTGGAAATGTCATGGCACAAGGTGGAATTGAGAAAATCGGTTTGCCGGGAGCATTCTTGAAATTGACAGACAAAGATGGCAAGAAAGTCGTTTTAGAGAAGGATATTCCAGAACATCAGGCAGGCATTCAGTTTATATTGAGCGTTTTGACCGATGCTACTTACGGTTGTATCAAGGACTTCAAAGAGATAGAAGCTGTTGGTCATCGTGTTGTTCACGGTGGTGAAAAATTTGCTTCCAGTGTTTTGTTGAACAAAGAGGTATTGGATAAAATGGTAGAATGTTCCGACTTGGCTCCGTTGCACAATCCTGCTAACTTGAAAGGTATTGCAGCAATGGAAGCTTTGATTCCGGGTATTCCTCAAGTCGGAGTATTTGATACTGCTTTCCATCAGACCATGCCGCCTAAGGCATATATGTATGGCTTGCCTTACGAATATTATACTAAATATGGTATTCGCCGTTATGGTTTCCACGGAACCAGCCATCGTTATGTTTCCAAACGTGCTTGTGAAATCTTAGGTGTGAAATATGAAGACCAGAAGATTATCACAGCTCATATCGGTAATGGTGGTTCTATCGCGGCAATCATGAATGGTAAATGTGTTGATACAACCATGGGATTGACTCCGACAGAAGGATTATTGATGGGAACACGTTGCGGTGATGTGGATGCTGGAGCTATTCCATTCATCATGGAGAAAGAAAACCTTTCTGCAAAAGATTTGTCTACATTGATTAACAAGAAAAGTGGTGTTGCCGGTCTTTCTGGTGTATCTTCTGATATGCGTGAAATCGAAGCGGCAGTTGCTGCAGGCAATAAGCAGGCCATCATGACTCTTGACGTGTATAATTATCGCATTAAGAAATACATTGGAGCATACGCTGCTGCCATGAATGGTTGCGATATTTTGGTTTGGACAGGTGGCGTAGGAGAGAACCAATGGGAAACTCGCCGCGTTGTTTGCCAAGACATGGAATACATGGGCTTACGATTGACTTGGATGGCAAACGTTTCTTTTAGCCCGGCGACGAGGTGGACAACCGTTCTTAACTTATCCGTTGGATATTCCGCAACCCGTCTGCCAAATATTGTACAGCGCCATCTGTTTCGAACTGCTCCATATACAGCATTTCCCCGTCCCAGACGATATAGGGAGAAATATTGTATCCAGTCACCCGCGATCAGTAGGCGCGCGGTACGTGAAAGCATCAAGTCCGAGCATGATTTAGTGCAATTCGCGAAGATAATGCCTTGATATCCGTGTGTCTTAATTTCTTCGTTTTCGGACAGAGGGCCATCATGCTCGTGGTCTTGCCCTGGTATTCGGCTGCTTCCCTTTGTCTTATGAGGATTAATCCGCTTTTTACGACTCGTTTGAGCGACGGAGCCGAATCTATTCTTAGAAACGTCCAGCGGGGATGGATGCCCGCATACAGCCATTGGCAGAATTTTTACGGAAAGCGGGTGAAGGAAACGGAATGCTTTTTTTATAGTCTCAATTCGTCATCTGTCCGAGGAAGAACCGTTTGCCGGAAAGGTCTACAGTGAGCACGATCCCGGTGGATGATCGCACCTATCTCCTTTTGGCAGATAGTCGAACATCCAGATGTCGTGATTGCCGATAAATATATGGATTTCCAATCCATTATCGGGTTCCGCATCCAAGTCTTACCAAGGAAACGGACAAAGCCTTTCGGTAACGACGTATTTATCATACGTCATGGTCGAACATATCCCTGGAAATAAATAGCCATTGCCTCGTCTTTGATGCTGTCCAGCCAGCGTACCAGTCCTTTTCGACGGCAAGCGGGTTTTTGGAAGCGGGCACCCAGATGGGCGTCCGATGCAAAAATATATTTTCATTTCGAATTGGAATCCATGTCTCTATAAAAACCTAATTCAAGTTTGGCTGTTTCTTCTCCGCTGTCCTTATCCCATTCAGGTGTTGATTTCGATGATTTCACCTTCGTTGATAAACAAAGGAACACGAACTTCAGCACCTGTTTCAACTGTTGCAGGCTTCAATGTGTTAGTTGCTGTATCGCCTTTGATACCCGGTTCTGTATAAGTTACAGCCAATTGTACTTTAACAGGCATGTCAGCAAACAAGATAGTTTCAGTAGAAGCATCCGATACAACGTCAACCACTTCTCCTTCTTTCATGAAGTCCACACCATTAATCAAGTCTTCCTTCCACCGCACCGATCTGAATCGCAACGGAAGTATTCTACCCCGTGCGAAGAGGGCGCCCAATGCCAACCCTTTGGCTATGCGGCTTTCGATGTCCTAACACTTTCATCACGAACGGCCTGACAATACTGCTTGGTCATTCCGACCGCCACTACGATGACGGCTGTCAGAGAAGGAATGCCGCCTGACTTCGGCAAATGCCCATCGCAATCGGTGTCGTGACCGACTTGGGTTCGAGCGGCGACCAGCGCGGCATCTGCTCCCATCAGTTCGCCGATCGCTATATTATGACAATCCCGACAATCGCTCCGACAAAGACGGACGTCAAGAGATCGAAATCACATTTCCTTTCAGGTATTGGATCTGCTCATACAATACATATCCTAACATACGACCGACGGCCCCAACAGGAAATGGATCAGGTGGCTGCCTTTCTGAAACGATTCGTCATTCGATATCCATCGTTTTCAAGACAACGATAATAACAAATTTGTAGCTATTCATATTCAAGCGTCAGAGGCAGTGATACAGGACGTTTTCCTCTATCACTCCTTTATCACTCCTCTATCACGTCTGAAACACATAAAATTTATTATGTAACTGGAAATCAATATACTACTTTCTTCTACTTTTTAAAAAGCATATAAAATAATCGAATAAACAAATGTAAAAACGAATATAATAGGTATTAAATTGGCAAAATACGGTTCTTCATTCCACAAAAGCTATCTCTTTTTTTAGCAAAGACAAGCACATAATTCTATAAACACCCCCATGTTGCCATCCTTAACATCCGGGTGTAGAGAGCCGGTACATCCGGGTGTTAAGGATGGCAACATGGGGATGTCCGGCAACTAAAGTCCCTTTATCTGACAAGGATTACTATGGTTTTCACTCCTGTTTCTTGTTTTTCATTATATTTGTACTTCTAAGTTATCATATAAGATTGAAAAAATTGAATGGAAAAATGGTCAATGAACTACTTTTGAGCAATTATTTCGGATGTATTATGCGGAGTTGTGCCGCTATGCATCCCGTTATTTGTCAGATAAACAAATTGTAGAAGATATTGTCCAAAGCTTTTTATTGCCGTTTGGGGGAAAAAGACGGTTTGACGATCAACGAGGATAACTTTTTTGCCTTATGCTTATCGCTCTGTCTATAACCGCTGCTTGAATTACTATAAAGCTGAATTATCGAAAGAAAGTTTTCTGGCCTCGCTTGTAGAAGAGTGGAATGGACAAGCTGAAGAGGAGAATGATTTCCGGTATAAACAAGAAGTGCGGGAGGCTCTTCGTAAACTACCCCTAAATGTAAACAAGTATTTCTTCTTAAATGTATAAAAGGATTGAAATATAAAGAAATAGCAGAAGTGTCCGGAATATCGGTCAATACTGTCAAGTATCATTTGGGAGAAGCTTTTCGAATTATGCGGGAAGAATTGATTGATTTACAAGGAACAGTCTTGCTTTTTATGCTAATGAAACCAGTTTTTGACGTTGTCGTGTAGCTGTTCGACATTGTCGAAGATATACGAATATATGTTCGGCATTGCCGGAAACAAATTACATGCAGACTGAATTTGTCATAGATACATGAAAAAAGTTTATTTTTCCTACCCATTTTCCTGCCCACTGTTGTCATATAATAAAAAGGCATTGCAAATGAAGTCTGAAACGATATATGAGATCATGTTGTCTGTCCTGTCCGAAGATGCGACCGAAGACGAGCATCGCCTGTTGAATGAATGGCTTGCTTGTTCGGAAGCCAACAGAAAGCAGTTCGAGCAAGTGGGTGAACTATATCGCAGTTTCGAGACTGTCGGTAAGCAGGATGATTCTGAATATGATGTTGAACAGGCTTGGATGAGGGTACGCAACCAGACTGTAGAGAAGAAGAAAAAGTTTAACTTAAAAACTTGGTTGCCTTATGCGGCCTTGGTCGCTATTGCGTTTTCTATAGGGCTCTATTTTATGAACAGACCTGCGGAGCCGGATTGGACTGCTGAGGCAGATGTATTGAAAAACATAAATCAACCGACTTTACTGTTGGATAATGGGGGAACGGATTCCGTTGAAGCAGGATAGTTTTTCGATTCAGCAGGGCAATATGGTGATTCGGAATAATCTGGTTGGACAACTTTCGTATGAGTCGGACCGGGAGCAACCTTCAGATGAAGAAAAGCTGTCTTGGAATCACTTGGTGATACCGAAAGGGAATGCTTACGAACTGGAGTTGGCAGATGGAACACACGTTTGGCTGAATGCTGAATCGGGTTATCTTATCCGACTCGCTTTGCAGGAGAAATGCGCGAGGTCCGGTTGAAAAGGAGAGGCGTTCTTCGATGTGGCTAAGAATCCGGATTGTCCTTTTGTGGTGAGGACAGATGAAGTCGCAGTCCAGGTTTTGGGAACCTCTTTCAATGTCTCGGCTTATCAGTCCGAGCAAATGGCTCGTGTCACACTGGTAGGAGGTTCTGTGGCTGTAAAAGCGAATGGTGGCGAAGAATTCCGGATTGTCCCCTCCGAGCAGTTCTGTTATAATAAGGAAAGCCGTAAGTCCGGGATACGGGTTGTAGACACGGATTTATATACATCTTGGGTAAAAGGAGAATATATTTTCAAAGATGCCGCGTTAGAGGAAATCTTTAATAAGTTGTTGCATTGGTATGATTTTACCGTCCGGTATCAAAATGAACAGTTGAAAGATAAGCGTTTTTCTTTGGTCATAGACCGGAAAATCAGTTTGGAGCAATTATTGGAGTTGATCAGTTTTACGTCAGATGTGAAATTGGAACGAAGCCAAGGAAATATCATTTATGTTAAACAAAAAAGAGAGGAGGTATGATGACTTAGATATCATGAAAACACAAAAAGGAGACAGTATGTACCAGATACTGTCTCCCGTAACAGATTACTAAACATTTTTATAACTCAGTTTAAACCTGTAAAAATACAAATTTATGGAAAAAAAGCAGACATGGGGCTTTTTGTGTATGCACAAAAAGTCTTAAAGCACTCGTTATTTTATTTTTACTCATCAATTTATTAAGTATTTCGCCGGATATTTCGGCATCAACAACTCTTTTTAGAGCAAAAGTACACGTTGAATTTATCTTTTAAAGACGCCCGTTTGGAGCAAGTTCTGGATGCTATTATGAAACAATCGGGAGTGAAAATAGCCTATAGTAGTGATGAGATTCAAAAGGACCGGGTGGTATCGGTGGATATCCAGACTTCTGATATTTTGACAGCATTACGCTCTGTATTGGGCGACGGTTATTCTTTTAAACAAATTGAGGATTATATCGCAATCGCCCGGAAAGAGATATCCGATGCATCGGATATCGTCAGCAATATTGCTGACGATATCCGATGCATCGAATATCGTCAGCAATATTGCTGACGATAGAAATTGGACTATACAAGGACAGGTTCTTGAAAATACAGAACCTCCATATCCTTTACCAGGTGTAAATATTTTGATTAAAGGAACATCTTTGGGAACAGTGAGTGATGGGAATGGATATTTTAGCATAAAAGCAAAAGAAAGGAGATGTGTTGATTTTTTAGATATTTAGGGTTTAAGGATTACGAATATGTTGTTTCTCGTTCTATTAGTAATCTGACAGTTTCTTTGACTGCGGACTCCGAAGAATTGGATGAGATTGTGGTGACTGGTATTTCTGAAGAGAAAAGAGTAAACTCCGTTTCTGCTGTCTCTACTCTAGATGTTACTAAAAACTTGTCAACTAAGCCAATTACTTCTCTTTCTCAATCATTGCAAGGAGGAATAACTGGATTAAATGTGACACAAAGTTCCGGTTTACCAGGAGCGGATGCAGCTACAATTAAGATTCGTGGTATTTCATCGTTGATTACGAATAATGATCCGTTGGTATTGGTTGACGGTATTCCTATGGATATGAATCAATTGGATCCAAATACAATTGAAAGTGTAACAGTCTTGAAGGATGCTGCTGCTTCGGCTATTTATGGTGCTCGCGCGGCCAATGGTGTTATTGTTGTTAAGACTCGTCGTGGGATGCCAGGAAAAATAAATATATCTTATAATGGATATGTGGGTATACAGCAACCAACTTATCTGCCAGATTTTTTGTAGATGCTGCTGGTTATATGGAAATGGTTAATTCTGCCAATCAAAATATTGGAGGTGATGCTGTTTATTCTCAATCAGATATAGAAAATACTCGTAATCATGTGGATCCATATAAAATATCAGATAATAGTTGGTCTGATTTTTTATTCAAAAACGGAATGGTACAAAGTCATTCTGTAGGAGTCTCAGGAGGTAGTAATTTAGCTCGTTTTGCTTTAACTGTCAATTATTTGAATAATGAGGGATTGATAAGATAAAGCAAATGCAGATCGATTGAATATCCGTGCCAATACGACGGTCAATTTGTTGGATAATTTGTCTGTAGATATGGATTTCAATTCTTATCGGACGAAAAGAACAGAGCCTATGTATAGGGATGGTGCTTATACAAGTAGTATTATTGATTGGATGTATGCGACACCTAATACTGTTGCTCGTTACCCGCTGAAGGAAGGAAGTGATATTATTTATTATGGTAAACAGGCCTGAGCAAAGAAATCCTAAGCGCGATGATGGATCAGGGAGAAAGTATCAATTATTATCGGATATTAATATCAATATTTCTCCGCGTTGGGAAATTATTCCACATCTGATTGCACGTGCTCGTTACTCTTATCAAGGACAAGTTCGACGAATACTGAAAGCGTAAGGCGTACAACTTTTGATTATAGTAGTAATTTTTGTTAGAAACTTGGGATGCTATAGATAAGAGTGGGGCAAAAACCGCTCCTGAGCTATTATTATATCTTGGTGGGACGCTAGAGTATACGTTCGAGAGAGATAAACACCGTTTGTTTGCGATCAGGAGGATATAATCAAGAACTGACAAATAAAGATGACTGGGATCAATGGTCGATGGTTTCTTTATTTGCAAAAGGCTAATTATACGTTTAATAGTCGTTATCTATTAGAGGCAACTGTACGTCGTGATGGATCGTCTCGCTTTGGACCTGGACACAAATTCGGGGTTTTTCCTTCTGTTGGAGGAGGATGGAATGTTCATGAGGAAAAATTCATGGAACCAACGAGAAAATTTCTGAATGAGTTTAAGCTAAGAGCTTCTTATGGTTTATTGGGAAATGAAAACATTGGCTTGTATAAATATCAATCCATGATTGATGCGAGTAATGGTAATGAGTCTTCTTTCGGAAACCGAATCTGACGTAGGGGAGTCTGTTAAGATGTTAGATGTGGGAACAGATATTCGTTTATTTAAAGATTTGTCTATTACGTTTGATTATTACAATAAATTGACAACTGATTTGATTCTAGAGCCTCGATTTCTTATATTGGTGGAACAAAGAAAACATATCTTAACTCAGGTTCGTTGAGGAATAGAGGGTGGGAGCTTGACTTTGTTTATGGTACTCAAGTAACGAAAGACTTTAGTTTTAGCATTCACGGGAGGGTTATCCCATAATGAAAATAAGATAGAAGAACTTTTTTGGTGGTCCGTATGATAATGGAAGTAAAATACATAAAGAAGGTTATGCATTAAATAGTTTTTATGTTTATCCGACTCAAGGATTATTACAAGAGGATGATTTTTGTTATAGATACAAATGGCGATCTTGTGCCAAAAGAAGGAAATTGTTATTTTTGACGGACAGAAGCCGGGTGATATCCATTATCTTGATAACAATGGAGATGGTAAAATTACGACTGAAGATCGTGTAATTCGTGACGAACAACCTTCGTTGAATTATTTTGCAAATCTGTCTTTGAATTTTAAGAAGTGGAATCTAGAAGTTCTGTTTCAAGGTGTTCATGAGTAGATGCCTATTATTCTGAACCATATTCGTTTGGATTGAATACTGGTGGAGATGGTCAGACGCCTTTAGCTATTCAGATGGATTATTGGACTCCGAGTAATATCGATGCTCGTTATCCCCGTATGGTCCAAATTCAACTTATGGTAATAATAATCATACTTCCTGATTTCTGGCATTTCGCTAGTTATTGCCGTGTGAAATATATTCAATTGGGATATATGTTTGATCAAATGGGATTGAAAAAGATAGGCATTTCTGGTATACGTATATGCGAATGTTCAAAATCCGTTTACGTTTTCAAAAGAGAATTTGGTAGATCCTGAAAGTCGAGGGCAGAAAAGTTCTTATCCGCTGGTAAAAACATATTCTGTTGGAGTTAGTTTAAATTTCTGATTGTAGAATATATTAAAATTGGGACACAGATGAAAGTTATAAATAAAATGAAAATCTGGGGGTATGGCCTTCTTTGATTTTATTGGAACAACAAGTTGTGATGACTTTTTAACAAGAGATAATCCAAAAGGTGTTACAGATGATGATTTTTGGAAAGACAATGAATGAGTGAAAAGTGCTAGGGGACAATGTAGATCTTGGCCTGAATTTTAGGGCAGTCTGCCCCAATATGGTTTTTGCTCCATTTTTGGAAGGAAATACTGATAATGAGTATTTCTTTGTCTAATTTCCAACAACATAGTTATTAACATGGGCAATGGCTCGTAAAAACAATGATCCAACCTCGGGGGGATATATATCTAGTATTTGGGAATATTATTACATTTATATTCGACGCTGCAATCGTTTTCTTGAACATGTAAATGATGCTTATTTTACGATAGAGAAAGAACGACAGAGGATGATTGCCGATGTAAAAGTTTGAGTGCTTGGTATCATATGCAATTGTTGTTGTGGTATGGACGGAATGATGGGATTCTATTGTATCTACAGCTTATCAGGTGAAGATTTATCAAAAAAGAAACTACTGTGGAAGAATGTCTGGATTTTATCAATAAAGATTTGGATATGGTTATAAATTCAGATGATGAAATTTGCCGTTTTTTGGGATGAAGGGCGTAGATCGTAGAATGTCTCTGTTCGATCGGCTTTAGCATTAAAAATGGATGTCAACCTGCAGTTTAAACAATATGATGTAGCAAAAGAAGCTGCAAAAAATTGATTGATTCTGGTGAATTTGAACTTTATTATACGACTTCAACAGGATGATGATCCTGGTAAAATTATCAGGATTTATTCCGTTATCTCGGTGAACAGAATAAGGAACGAATATTATTTAGAAATAACGGTTTAAATGAATTTTGGTTTCGATAATATAGGGACATTTGGGGGGCAAGGTGAACCCTGTTTTGAAATCGAGTAGATGACGTTTATGAGACAGCTGATGGAAAAACGATTCAGTCTCTTATCTCCTGAAGAGAGATTAAAGTTGGAGAAGAATCCTTTTTAAAGCATAGAGATCCTAGATTGTATGTACGGTTGTAGTTCCAGGAGATAGCACTTCCATTTCTAATTATGTTTATGATCCGTTTAATGAACAGTAGTGATTTTTTAGAAAACGGGAGCCTACGTTCTGGATATATGTTAAAAAATGGTTGGATGAACAAGATCGAGCTACAGGACGAGGAACACTTGACTTTATGATTTATCAGTATGCGGAGGTATTATTGATTATGTCGAATGTTTGGTTGAACAGGAGATGGCAAAAATCCGGATGTGGAGAAATATATTAATATGATTCGTAATCGTGCTGGAATGCCAAATATGGATAAATCTGTTTATAATACTCAAGAAAAGGTTCGTGAACTTTATCGCCGTGAACGTCGTATCGAGTTTGTATTTGAAGGAAAGCGTTATGACGATATTCGTCGATGGGGAATTGGGAAGAAACGAATGAAGGTCCAATTTATGGTGCTTGGAATCCTAATGAGGGTTCTTATGTGACGATAGAAAACGTAATTGTGTTTTCCTGAAATTCGATTCATGGCCTTTACATCAGAGCGAGGTGACGGCAAATCGAATATTGGGCAAACCAATAGGTTGGTGAAATGTCTGGTGTGGAAAAACAATCTTTTTCTGAGGCTTAAGGTGTCAATTCGTCTTAAGCCCTTTTTATGATTTGTTTTTTTTTACATTTGCTTATCCAGCCAGTGCAGACGTAATGAACATGTAGATCATCATACCTATAATGTCGTTTGTGATGGTGATAAACGGTCCGGTGGCCAAAGCAGGGTCGATCTTCAGTTTATCGAGAGTCATGGGGACCAGTGTTCCGAAGACACTGGCGAACATCACGACCGCAAACAAGCTTAAGGAAACCGAACTTGGTGATGCCTCTGTCGCCTAACATAAAGAAATTATAGATAAATACGACTAAACTGATGATGCTGGCGTTAATCAGTGAAACGACAGACTCTTTTCAAGATCTGAGGCAGAATGTTACCTTCCTTCAAACTGTTGTTGGCCAGGCCTTGTACCACGATGGCGGAAGACTGGATGCCGACATTTCCGCCTGTTCCTCCAATCAACGGAATAAACAGCGCCATCTTGGGGTTGACGGCAAAATTTCCTTCAAAATTACCTAAGATCAGGAGTTCCCTGATTCCGCCTATCATACCGATCAGGAGCCAAGGAAGGCGGGCGGCCGTTTGGGTGAAGACATTATCCGAAGTTTCCACATCCTGCGAGATACCGGATGCCAACTGGTAGTCACGTTCGTGCTGTTCGCGGACTTCATCCATGACATCGTCGATGGTGATACGTCCGACGAGACGCCCGATGCTGTCGATAACAGGTAGGGCGACCAGGTCATATTTTTCGATCGTTTCGGTCACCTCTTCGATACTGTCACTGTCGCGGACGGAGATCGGGTCTTTCTTCATCACATGCTTGATCTTCGAGACGGAAGGATTAGTGATCAGCTTCTGCAGGGGGGAGGACTCCGCGAAGGCGCTCATCATCGTCAACTACATAGACGTAATAGATCGCATCCATGTCTTCAGCTTGCTTGCGCATCTCGTCGATACATTTGGGCATACCCAATTCTCGTTCACCACGATCATTTCGGTACCCATCAATCCACCGGCAGTGTCTTCATCGTATTTCAAGAGGTCGACGATGTCACCCGCCTGCTCTACGTCTTCGATGTGCGAAAGAATCTCTTCCTGGGTATCTTCGTCCAACTCACGCATCAGGTCTACAGCGTCGTCGGTCTCCATATTGTCCACGAAGCGTTTGGCAATCAGTTCGTTCGGAAGTTCTTTCAGCAACTTGTGACGGTCTTCTTCATCCAGTTCCATCAGAACATCCGCTGCCTTTTCACCATCCATCAGCAGATAGAGGTAGATAGCCTCTTGCAAATCAAGCTCCTGGTACAGTTCGGCTATGTCTGCCGGATACAGTTCGTCCAGTATCTCCTTAATCTTAGCATCATCCTTCTCCGTGATGATGTCTTTTAGATGGTCTATATATTCTTTCGTCAGTTCAATCATGCTTTGGAGAATTTAGGGATTTATGATTTATGATTTGTGAAACAATACAAGCTCCATAAGTCATAAATCATAAATCTGAAATCATAAATCTTTTAAGTTTCGCCCGTTATCAGCGTCAGTTCCACGAACTGCTCTACGGAAAGCTGTTCCGGTCGTTTGTTAAAGATCGGGAGCGAATAATCGGGACAATCCTTACCCAGCAGAGGTTTCATGGAGTTGCGCAATGTTTTGCGACGTTGGTTGAACGAGGTTTTGACAACCGTCTTGAAAAGCTTCTCGTCACATCCCAACGATTTTCGGTCATTGCGCACCATCCGTATCACCGCACTCTTGACCTTTGGAGGCGGATCGAATACATTCTCGCTGACCGTAAACAGATATTCCACTTCGTACCAGGCCTGTAGCAGGACGCTCAGGATGCCGTATGTCTTACTACCCGGACCGGCAGCAAGACGTTCGGCCACCTCTTTCTGTATCATACCCGAACAGCAGGGAATATGTTCCTTGTAGTCGAGCACTTTGAAAAAAATATCTGACTGGATATATTATAAGGATAATTGCCAATCACACAAAACTGGTCCGGAAACAACTTGCCGAGATCCAGACGCAGAAAGTCTTCGGCCAAAATCTTGCCTTCCAAGACGGAAAGTTCTGTTCCAGGTAATCGACCGATTCCATATCAGCTCCACTACTGTCAGATCGTGTCCTTTTTCCAGTAAGAATTGGGTGAGGACGCCCATCCCTGGGCCAATTTCCAGTACAGGTAACTGCTTGTAATCGGACAATGTATCTGCAATACGCTCAGCTATTTGCAGATCTTTCAGGAAATGTTGTCCTAATGCTTTTTTTGGGCTTAACTAATCTCATCCACTTCTTTGGTGTAATGTGTTCGTATTTAAATATAATGCTTATCTTTGCAGGCGTACAAAAAATACAACAAATAATTTAAAGTCATCTACGTATAATGGATTTTAAAGCAATTCTACGCACGTTTCTCAAGATAATTCTCCCGCTTGCATTCGGTTGTTTACTCCTTTGGTATCTATACAGTAAGATGGATATTGGCGAGATCTGGAATGTGATTCGTAAGGGGGTCCGCTATGAGATTATTCTTTTTTCCCTTTTGTTTGGCTTGGGAGCCAATATTGTCCGGGGGATTGCGTTGGGGACTGCTGATTCGTTCGTTAGGTGATAAGGTGAAGACCTGCAATGTGATTTATGCTGTGTTGGGGAATTATGCTGTGAACCTTGTGCTACCACGTGTCGGTGAAGTCTGGCGTTGCGGGATGATAACCAAATATGACAAGATCCCGTTTACCCGCCTGTTGGGGACGCTGTTGATCGACCGTGTGAGCGATACGATCATGGTCGGGCTGATCACAATGTCCATCATTATCTTCAATTTTGATTTTTTCCATAGTTTCTTTGCGAAGAACCCTGCGTTGCTGGATGGTTTTCAGTCCATGTTCAACTCGATATGGATTTATGTGGCCGGCGTAATTTTTTATTGCCGGAATTTGGTTTATATTCACATATATGAGTAACTTTACGCTGGTCAAAGAAAGCAAAGTCGATGTTGCAGAACGTCTGGGATGGAATGAAGAGCATCTGGCTGATGAAGCGTAAAGGTCTTTTCGTTATTCAAACCCTGTTGATCTGGACAGGATATTTCCTGTATTTCTACATCACTTTCTATGCTTTCGATTTTACCCGTGATTTGGGTGTGACGGTCGGTCTGATCGCTTTTACGATGAGTAGTATCGCTGTGGCGGTACCCGTGCAGGGGGGATTGGTCCGTGGCATTTTATGGTGATCGCCACTTTGATGTGCTTCGGAGTAAAAGAAACCGATGCTGCGGCTTTTGCTCTGGTGGTGCATACGGTGCAAACTGCCTGGCTCGGAATTACGGGACTGTTTGGTGTGGTGGCGCTACCTTTTGTAAACAAAGGAATTGACAATGGACAATTGACAATTGACAATTAAATGCCCGGTTGTCCATTCGATATATAACATTAATTATTAACCTAATTGTCAATTGTTCATTGATTAAGTTGTCAATTGTCAATTAAAAACGCAGTTTTATTTATGTCCGCAGAAATCAAAAATCTTTCTCCGCAGCCAGTTTGGGGTTATTTCTATGACCTTACGCAAATCCCTCGTCCGACCGGACATATGGAGGCTGTAACCCGTTTTATGGTAGCTTTTGGTAAAGGATTGGGATTGGAAACTTTGCAGGACGAAGTGGGAAACGTTTTGATTCGTAAACCGGCTTCTCCGGGAATGGAAGGACACAAAACCGTGACCATGCAGTCTCACCTCGATATGGTTCCGCAGAAGAACTCTTCGGTAAAACATGATTTTCTAACTGATCCGATCGATGCTTATATAGATGGAGATTGGGTGAAAGCACGCGAAACGACATTGGGTGCTGATAACGGTATGGGTGCTGCTTTTGCTATGGCTGTCCTGGCGGACAAGACATTGACGCACGGTCCTCTGGAAGCCCTTTTTACCATTAACGAAGAAGTGGGAATGGATGGCGCAGTCGGTTTGAAGCCGGGTTTCCTGAAAGGGGAAATCCTGTTGAACTGTGATTCAGAGGAAGAAGGCGAGTTGTTTGTCGGTTGTGCTGGTGGCGCCGATCTGAATGTCTCCATGCAATTTAAGGAAGATACTTATATTCCGGAGGGCGATGTTGCCGTGAAAATCAGCCTGACCGGCTTGAAAGGCGGTCACCCGGTGTGGATATTCATTTGGGACGTGCGAATGCGAATAAGCTGATGTTCCGTTTTTTGAAAGAGGCCGTACGCGATTATGGGGCTCGTCTGTCATCTGTCGACGGCGGTTCGTTGCGCAACGCTATCCCGCGTGAAGCTTTTGCCGTAATAACAATTCCTGGAGATAATGTGGAAGCTCTTTGGGAGCTTGTGTCCGATTATCGGGAAATGTACCGCTACGAATATAAGGGCATTGAACACAATATTAATTTTACGGCCGAAATGACCGATATGCCGGCAACTCTGATTCCGGAAGAGATTCAGGATGATCTGATCAATGCGATAGAAGGTTGCCAGAACGGTGTGATCAGTATGCTGGTCGATTTTCCGGGTACGGTCGAATCGTCTACAAACTTGGCAATCGTCAAGTCCTCGAACGAAATGATCGAGATTCAAATTTTTGGTTCGCAGTTCGTCCGAGAGCCGCAAGGAAGCTGTTTGTTCGAGCTTGGAAAGTATTTTTCTCTCTAGCCGGGGCGAAGGTGGAATATTCGGATGGTTACGGCGGATGGCAGCCGAATATCGATTCGCCGATCCTGAAAATCATGCAGCAAGCTTATTTGGATTTGTACGGAAAGAAGCCGGAGGCTAAGGTTATGCATGCCGGTCTGGAATGCGGTATCATTCCAGGAATCCTATCCTGATATGGACATGATCTCTATCGGTCCGGACTTGCAGCATCCGCATTCTCCTGACGAGCGTGTAAGCATTCCGTCTGTTGCCCGTACGTGGGACTTTATTGTTACGACGCTTGCGAGAATCTGATTCGTATATATAGTGAGGAATTGTCAAAAAAAGGGTTGTAAGCTATCGGGCTTACAGCCCTTTTTGATATGGCTCCTTCATATTTTTTGTAAGAGGTATCTGTATATCCTGATTGCTTTGTTTGTCTTTGTAACCGCTGTAACTGTTACGGGTGTAATAAAAAGAGTCCTCAAATATGGACAATGGAGCCTTTTAGGGCAAATATTCGTTTCGAAAATAAGGAAAAAGAGGGCTGTTTTGAGCGGTTTTCTGTAAAAAGGTATATTTGGGCACTTTTGGCGATTTTCGTAATAGATTGATTGATAGCAATGTGCTAATTTATATAATGTACACGTAAAAGGGCTTTTTTTAGGGGGTAATCTAGGTATAGATACGGATATAAAATACTGATTTTTAGGAAGATATTAAGCGCATGAGAAATGACTAATGAAAACGTACGTTTTAATTAGTCATTTTATAGGATGATCCCAAGAAGGACTTATAGAACTGAATTTCATTATATATAGTATTATTAATTAAATTATTAGATTATGAACAAAAGTTTTCTACTCTTGTAGCGGCTTTGTTTTGTACTGCAGTTTTTTACCTGCTGCTGCGCAGACTGTAATGCCGGTCCAGAATCCAGGAACACTGAATGTTTTGTCTATTGATCAGACGAAATATTATCAGTTGGCTTCCAGCAATGGAAAATTTGTTTTAGTTATGGAACCAACAACTTCTGCAGGTTCCGAGTACACTTTGAAATTGAAAAGCATAGAAACATCCCAAGTTGATTTGGATGCTTCTTTGTGGAAAATTGACTTTAAGACTACACAAGCTGGAACAACATTTACTTATGTAAATAAGAAAACAGGTCTGCCTTTGTCTATAAATTCAGATAAGGCCGTTGATTTCAGTAAGGTTGCAGGAACAAAGATGACAGGTAATACTGTTACAATGAATGGTGCTGTTTCTAATTGGTCGGGAGATGGAAGACCTCCTTTCGTTCAACAAGGGAGTACTCAGGCTTTGGGAGCTAAAGGTTTGACATCTTATTTTGTAGCAGACTCTGTTGTAACTTTGGTAACAGGTGCTGATTTTGATGCTACAAAGGATGAAGTAGTACAGATACCGACATTTAACCCGGATGGAACTCCTACTGGTAGTTATAATTCGCAATCATCGAATTATAACTATACTAAAAAGCGAGGATGTATATGTTGTAAGGGCTCATAAAGATGCTGTGAATTGGCGAAAAGTCCAGTTGCGTTTAGCCCCTGTTACTCCTGGTGAACTAAATTTGTCTGCACAGGCATTGAATACTAAATTTGGTACGGATATAGAGGGTACTTCTTTCCAATTGTCTGCAACTCCAGAATTAAAAGTAGGTGCGAATGGTAATAGTACTTTGGGTAATATTTTTACCAAAAATACTTATCGCGCATGGTATTTGCAAACCGCTCAAGGTACAGATATCAATACGTTTAGAATGAATCATGGTGTTGCAGGTTTGTCTGATCGTGATGAAGATGGTTATGTAATGCTGCAAGTTGTGGACGGTACAACAAATGATAACCCTTTTGAAGCTAAATGGTTAATTGCCGATACTGCTTATATCGATGGCCTTTCTGTTAATAATCAGAATTTTGTAAAGTTTGCAGATACAGCAACGGTAACAAGCACATCAAATGCAACTGGCTTATATGTGACTGGTTTACAAAAGGGGCGTGATTTCAAATCTGCATTGTTTAAATTTACATATTATCCAATGCAAGATAGTATCGCTATTGAAATCAAAGATTATAAAGTAAAAAATGATGCGGTTGATCCTTTAACTGGCAGCCGGTGGACAAAAGCAGGTGTGGATAAAAATGTTATCTTGAATAAATTGACTGCTGCTAATGAAATTACATTGGGTCAGGCTCCTGCTAATATCAAATTTATATTAGGTGCAGGAAATGATAATCGTTCTACTGAAGTCAACGGATTGTTCTATATCAAGAATAAAGACGGAAAATATATATGCCGGCTTATCAGTGGGTTGTGTTGAAAAGAACACGGCTGATAAGGTAAACTTATTCTCCTGTTACTATCACAAACCGTGAGTTCGCAAATTGCTACAGCTCAACTGATGTTGAATGAAGGTGCTAAATATATGTATACTTCTGCTGCTACTGATATTAATATCAAGGCAACGGACTCTTTGATCTTTGTACAAGTAAAAGATGCCGAAGGTGTTAAGGGTAATGCAGCTTTGATCGCTGAAGCTTATCAGGATTCACTGTTAGGTTATAAGAATATGAATAAGACGCTAAGTTCTTATTGGATGAATATACATTCAAATATCTGCATCCGTATGCAACAGGCGAAAACAGCAAGTATTTAGCTAAGGGTGCTGGTAAAGATTCTTTTTGCTGAATGTATTGAACGGGTAAAGATGCATTCTCTGATTGGAAGGAAACGAAATTGCTGATTATGGTTATACAGTAACGGCGGATGTTGCAAAACGTGTTGGCATCAAACAGTTGCGTAGAACAGAATATGCAATCTCATTGAAAGATGCTTATATGGACGAAGCTAAGGAAGACAAGTATGCAATGTCAGCTTACGCTGATCCTATCGATTATTTCTTCTTGAAAGAAAATAACCATTATGAAGGTGAATGCTATTATGCAATTGTGAAGGCTAATAGTAATGCAATTTCAAATGTTAAAGCTGGTGTAACGGATGATATTCTGGATGCAACAGTTAAGGTACAACCACTGGGAGAAACCAGAACTTCTGCATTTGCAATCAATCCTGATAAGACTCCGTTGTATCGTCGTTTCAATAATGCAAATCTTGGTGAAGCTGATGGCCGTGATACTTTGAGATTCTATGAAAACGTACGTCATGAATATCTGATGGACGAAAATAATAAGGAAGGTGGCTTGACAGACGAATTCGTTAACTATGTTGGTATGTGGACTGCAGACAAAGCAACAGGCTTGGCATTCCAGATTGATACAACTTGGGTAGTTCGTGGACGTGGCTATATCAAACCTCAGTACCTGATTTCTGTTGCTCATAATGATTTTGCAGGTATCGAAGGAACTCCTTGTACTGAAGATGGTCCGCATATTACACCTGACGGACAGATTACAGACGATCCTATGGCTTGTGCATGCTCATCCGGCTATCCCTGGATTCGAAAGAGCTAAATATATGGTAAGCTTCCAGGATTCTGTAGATGTTTACGGTCAGGACAAACCTTATGCAGATATCAAGGGTGGTTATACTCGCGTAGGTTTCGTTGAAGGTATCCGTGTTGCCGATACGTTGTGGATCCTGCCGGCTCAATATAGAAGTGGCTAACGACAAAGATAAACTTTGCAACTCTGCAAGCTTATAATGATTCTGTTGTGGCTAAGGGTCTGCCTGCTTGATCAAGAATCTGTTGACTGAAGATGTTCATAAGAACTACGTATGGTCATTCCGTTATGTACATCCTGAAAAGGCTAACAATGTAACAGAAGAAGGTCCTGAAAACTCATTCTTGTTCGAATCGAACATTTGGCCGAATGCAACTACCGTTAATGAATCTATCGCTCCTACAGAAAAAGCTGCATGGCTGAAGATTCAGAATGGTTGTGTGGTTTTGACAGATGATAAATCTACATTCGCTAATGCTAAGACTGGTGGTGATGGTGCTTTGGTTTTCAATGTTGAGAATAAAGAAAACGATCAGTTGGCTACAGATAACGAAATATTACAACATCAGAAGTAACAGTGATTGCTTGGTAACGGAAACGTTCAGGTAGTTGGTGCTGAAGGCAAGAAAGTTGTTATCACTAACATCTTAGGCCAGGTTGTAGCTAACACGGTTATCACTTCTGACAATGCAACAATCGCTGCTCCTCAGGGTGTAGTTGTAGTAGCTGTTCATGCCTGTAAACCGATAATGAGCTGTTTATATTTATATAGGCCAAAATGACTATCGACAGAAACGAGATTATTTAACACAAAAAACGCTCTTTTTCGCCGGATAAGATGCAAAAACAAGGCATAAAAGTGTCCTCAGCATGGCAGATAAACATCCCACATCCCCGGAAGAGCTTCGCGCAGACCCGGATCTGCACCTCTTCCACACCCGGATGTCCGTGGCTCTTACACCTGGGTCTCAAGCAGCTATTCAAGCTGTTTTGGCAAAAGAAAAGCTTGTCTTGATGAAAATGAAGCTATTTTAACCTGTTCTGCATCTATTCCCGGACGGTCTCTGTTTTATTGTATAATTGAAACACAGTATGTTATCGTTTTTCATTATGATGGTTATGATAGATGAATAATAGTGTAAAATGGTAACTGTCATGCTGTAACGAGTTGTTTTAAAGTAATATACGGGCGATTATGATAGTATGATGGTTGGTTTTGCAAGAACATTTATATAGTCATCGTCCGTATCGGTGGCGAAAACAGATGGACGCTTTATGAAAAGAGCGTGTTCTATTTTTCTATTCCCAAAGAAAAAAATTGTACTTTTGTGAGCTACATTAATAAAGATTGAACAATGGCTAACGATGAAATGAAACAAATCTGGAAAGTGCCGGAGCCGACCCTTAGGAGGTTGCCGTGGTATCTTGCCTTTTGAAACTGATGAAAGGAAGAGGGAAGCTTTCGTATCATCTACTCAGATTGCCAAAGAAATTAATGTGGACCCCAGTCAGGTGGCGAAAGACCTCTCTTTTGTGAATATTTCAGGAAGACACGTGTCGGCTATGAAATCAGTACGCTGGTGGATGTGTTGGAGGATTTCTTAGGTTTTACGGCGCAGCATAAAAGCATTCTTGTTCGGTGTCGGTAGCTTGGGAGCCGCCTTGTTGCAGGATTCCGGTCTGAAACAATACGGATTGGAGATTGTTGGAGGGTTCGATGTCCGCCGGGAATTGGCCGGAACCGAGATTAACGGGATACCGGTCTACCACATGGATGATTTTCCTGCCAAGCAGAAGGAATACGGAGCGACGATCGGAGTGATTACCGTCCCTGTCGACAAGGCGCAGGAAGTGACCGAATTGATTATCGCGGGAGGAATCAAGGCTTTGTGGAACTTTACCCCGTTCCGTATCCGTGTGCCGGAAGATATCGTGGTGCAAAATACCTCTATGTATGCCCATCTTGCTGTGATGTTCAACCGCTTGAATTCAATCAATCACTGATATATGAAAATAATAGCCGTAGGAATGAATTATGCTGCTCACAATAAAGAGCTGCATCATTCGTTAAAATTATCGAGCCTACTATCTTTATGAAGTCCGACTCTTCGTTACTGAAAGACGGCAAACCGTTCTTCATTCCTGATTTCTCTTCGGAGATTCATTACGAAACGGAGATCGTCGTGAAGATAGACCGGCTGGGAAAAACATTGCCGAACGTTTCGCCCATCGTTACTATAACGAGGTGACGGTAGGGATTGACTTTACAGCCCGCGATTTGCAAAACAAGCTGCGTGCGCAAGGTCTGCCTTGGGAAATCAGCAAGGCGTTCGATAATTCGGCTGTTCTTGGGACATTCGTCCCACTGGGCGTGTGGGAGATGTGAACCGCATTCCTTTCCATCTGGATATTAACGGCAAGACCGTCCAGGAGGGAAATACACAGGATATGCTTTTCCCGGTCGACAAGATCATTGCCTATATGTGAGCCGTTTCTTTACGTTGAAGATAGGTGATTTGATCACACCGGAACCCCGGTAGGCGTGGGGCCGGTCAAGATAGACGACCACTTGCAGGGATATATCGGCGAGCAGAAGCTGCTGGATTTCTTTGTGAGATAACACGGAAAAACGTATGAAGAGAATCTTATGTGTCTTGCTGTTTGTATTCGGTCTGCTCACTTCTGCTTGGGCGGATAGTAGCCGATATGCCTCCGAGTCGGTATTGACCTCCGGGAAATGGGTGAAGATACAGGTGGCGGGAAGATGGTATTTACAAACTGACGGCTGCCGATCTGAAAAAGATGGGCTTTTCCAATTTGGATAAAGTAGCTGTTTATGGCTACGGAGGATGGCCTTTGGATGAAGATTTCTCTACTACCTATATTGATGATGTCCCTGAGGTAGCCGTATGGAGGAGTGCGGATTATTTGTTGTTTTATGGGAAAGGGCCGCGCAAATGGGAATATTCTTCTGATAAGTCCTTTTATCCACACCAACAACCCCTATTCCAATTACGGATATTTTTCGTGACCGAGAAAGAAACAGCCGGGCGTACGATGGAGAAGGCTGCATCTGCTGCTGGAACACTTTGCAAGTGACAACTTTCGATGATTATGTTTTGCACGAAGAAGAGTTGGTATCGGTGAACAGTTCCGGGCGCGAACTGTATGGGGGAATCGTTTTCTACTTTATCCCGTGATTTCACGATATCGGTTCCGGGTATTACGAACGACGAGGGAAAAGCCACTCTGTCTTTTATCTCCCGTGGCAACGGAACGATTACTATGAATGTCGATGGAAACGCTTTAATATCCGGTTCCGTGTCTGTCCCGTCGGACGAATACGAAGTGGCACGGGAACTGTATCGCGAAAGAGCTTGGACGGCTGATAAAGGTGAGACTGTAAAGGTCAACATCGGATACAGTACGACCGGACATAAGAATGTACACTGAACTATTTCCGTCTGCAGATGAAGAGGCAATTGAAAGTATATGACAATTATACATTCTTCCGCAGCCTCTCGGCAAGAGGCAATGCTTCCCGCTTTGTGATCCAGGGAGCCGATGCCAGTACGCTGGTTTTTGATGTGACCGACGGTGTAAATCCGCAACAGATGGAAACGTCTCTGAACGGGACAGAGTTGTCTTTTTCAATTCCTGCTTCCGCTTCCTTGAGGGAGTTTGTCGTAGTAAAACCGTCACAGATCAAAGCTCCCGTGACGGTCGGCGAGGTGGTGAATCAGAATCTGCATGTCTTTGCCACAGCAAGATATGATCATTATTGCCCAGCCTAATTTTACTACGCAGGCAGAACGTTTGGCAGAAGCGCATCGGACAAAGGATAACCTGACGGTTCGGGTGGTGACGCCAGAATCAATTTATAACGAGTTTTCCAGCCGTACACCGGATGCAACTGCTTATCGCCGTTTTATGAAGATGTTCTACGACCGGCAGACTTCGGAAGCTGATGCTCCTAAATATTTACTGCTGTTCGGCGATGGCTCGTTCGACAACCGTAAATTGACTTCCGCCTGAAATCGGTGGATATGAGCAATATGTTATTGACGTATCAGACGGAAAATTCATTAAGTAGTCAATCGTATGTGATTGATGACTATTTCGGATTTCTGGATGATGCGGATAATAAGAAATCCCTTCAAAATAAAAAACTATGTCTGGGGATCGGACGCTTTCCTATCAGGACTGTGGAGCAGGCGACTCAGATGGTGGATAAGGTAATCTCTTATATGGAAAATAAAAATACAGGTTCGTGGAAAAACAATCTGTGTTTTATGGCTGATGATGGTAGCAATACGGATGGATTTATGACTGAGCATATGGAGTTTGCTGATCAGTTGGCAGGTTATGTCGAAAGTGAACATCCTGAGTTTTTGGTGAATAAGCTGTATTATGATGCCTATAAAAAGACATGACGGCAGGAACTTATCCGGATGTAAGGGAGTGGCTTGCAAAAACTTCTAAAAAAGACGGACTTCTATTGTTTAATTATACCGGACATGGAGGGACAACGGCTTTAAGCGATGAGAAAGTGTTAACACAAACAGATATCAACCAGTTTACTTATACTCATCTGCCGGTATGGGTGACGGCTACCTGCGATTTTACGCGATTCGATGACTTGAATACGTCTGCCGGAGAAGATGTCTTTCTGAATAAAAGCAGTGGAGGCATTGCGCTGTTTACGACTGTTCGTGTCGCTTATTCCAGACCTAATTTCCGATCAACGACAATGTTATCCGTAATTTGTTTGAAAGAAATAATGGGCGTCGTCGTACGCTGGGAGAAGTGATGCAAGCAACGAAAACACCTTGTCGTCCGTTTACAAACTTGGTTTCTGCTTGATCGGAGACCCAGCTGTAAAAATAGCTTATCCAGAATTTGGAATGAAAGTGACGACTGTAAACGGGCAATCGGTAGACGGAAATTCAATATCTTTTTAAAGCTTTGGAAAAGATCACTGTCGAAGGAGAGGTGTTGGATGCTTCCGGGCAGTTGGTAACTGATTTTACTGGTATAGTCAACCCGACGGTAAAGACAGCAAGGTGACTGTCACCTGCTTGAAGAACAGCAATAAAGATGACAGTCCGGCTTTCACCTTCACCGACTATCCGAATACGATTTTTATAGGGAATGACTCCGTGCGCAACGGAAAGTTCAGCTTTACTTTTACGGTTCCGAAGGATATTTCCTATTCTAATTTGCAGGGGAAAATGAATCTCTATGCCGTCGATACGGAAAGTGGCAATGAGGCACAGGGTAATTTCGACAATTTCATTGTCGGAGGAACTTCCGACACGGCGGAAACCGATACGATCGGTCCGGAAATCCGTGCCCTTTACCTGAATGATACGACATTTGTAGATGGCGGCCAGGTGAACACGACTCCCTATTTTGTCGCTGAGTTATGGGATAAGAGCGGAGTGAATATCACGGGAAGCAGTGTCGGGCATGATATGATGCTGGTAATAGACGAATCGACCGTCCTGAGCTATAACCTGAACAGTTATTACGAACTGTTACCTGGCGAAGATGGGACCGGTATCGTGAAGTTCCCGATTCCGGCGCTTGAGCCGGGTAAACATACGGCGGAGTTCTGGGTGTGGGATATCTTGAATAACTCGACCGTGCGGACATTTACTTTTGAAGTGGTCGAGGACTGAAACCCTTCCTGTTCGATGTGATCGCAACACCGGGTATCGCCCGTGAGCAAGTGACTTTCGATCTTATGCACAACCGTCCCGAAAGTCGGATGCGAGTGGGTATTATGGTCTACGATCTGGCAGGCCGACAACTTTGGAAACATGAAGAAAGCGGAACGTCCGGTCTGTTCGAAAACTATACGGTTTCCTGGGATCTGACATCCGGTGGTGCCCGTATGCGTCCCGGTGTTTATATCTACCGGGCAGCTATCAGTACCGATAATTCCAAAGACGCGACAAAAGCAAGGAAATTCATCATTTTAGGCGAATAAGAAGGAACGCATAAACTCCATCGTGTTTATCGTTGCAGTCAGGACAAAGAATCCGATAATAACCCAGTCCAGTATCCGGTACATGCGGACCGGCAATCGTGTGTATAGCCAGCCCAGCAGGATCGGGATTGCAAACATCCAATGCCCACCGAACAGGATCGCCTCGTTCATCCCGTAGCGGATGATAAAGTGGATCACGAAATCGATACTCAGGTACATAAGTAGCAGTTGTACATATTTGTTTTTCAGATTGAGCAAAGCCGAGGCCGCGACTAAAAACAACAGAAACATGATTACGGCATTGTTCCAACTGTGCAGGTATTCGCTGGGACGCAATACGACCTCTTTCCCGACTAGCTGTTGTGTGAGAGGCGTGCTTATAATCGTATTGCCCCAGAAATCGACCAGTGCTTGTTTACCGAATGTCTCGTCGTGGATAAAATACTGTCCGAGTTGCCCGGTCGTTTCGATAGGAGACGGGCCTTCCGGGTTGAACAGTTTCGCTTTGAGGGTGTAAAGCCCATGATGACAGCTACGCAAATGACAAATGGCAGCATGATTTTGACCCCCGTCCGTATTTTATGCCAGAACGGAGTTTTATTCAGGAACAGGGCCATTGCCGGTTTGGCAGCGTTGGTGATTGTTATTCCTCCACACAGGAAAGAGAGAAAGAGGATCGTCCGGCCTTTTATATATCCGGTCAGCATGTATTCCCTGGAAAGCATTAGTAGTGAGAAGACGAGCAGGAAAAAGGAGAACGGATAAGATTCTGTGGTGAATGATAAGACAACAGTCGTGAAAAAAGCATCCCGTGAACCCTGTCAGTAACAGTGCCCGCCGGGAAGAGATCCGGACGATCTGCTTCAGGTAACGATAGATCAGGACCAGTCCGCCGGTTATCAACAGGTTCATCAGTGTCAGGCAAATAATACCGGAAGTTTTCTCTTTGAACAGGGTTGTCAACAGGATTGTCAACAGTGTTTTCAACAAATGGAAGATGACGAAAAGGGATGGCTGATGTCGAATGCTCCTCCGCGCGTGTGGAGATGGAATAGATTGTCATAGCCCAAGTAACTTCCCGCTCCCCCGTTGGGTACATCGATCAGTTCCGTATGAAAGAGCATCCGGTAACCGATACACCCGTAAAGAAGGAAGAAGAAAAGAAAAGCCCGGTTTCTATCGGGGTCGTCGGAAATAACGTGCGCTTAGTCTCTCTCCACTCGATCCGGAGAGCGCGAAACAGGATAGACAGGCAGGATGGCATCATAGTATATGTTTATTTATTGTTGAATGGTTTATAATGGGGACATCTGCAAGGGCGAGCAGTTCTTTGTCGCCGGAACTGTCGCCATATACATGCAGCGTTTCGGAGGCGAAATCCGGATATAGCCGGCGGAGCCTGCGTACCTTCTCACCTCGCTTTACAGTTGGGCGTGGAAAAACGCCCGGTCAAAGTCTGCTCCCTAACTTCCAGCCCTGTTCCTTCCACGAACCGGATTCCGACAGTTTGTGCCCAGGGGCGTATCCAGTCGGGCACGGACGCGCTGATAATGGCGATCTTGTTTCCTTCTTCCTGATGCCTGCGTATTTCTTCCAAGGCCGCAGGATAGACGAAAGCCGGTATACGGGAGGCATATTCGAGACAAGCCTGTTGGAAATCCTCCGTCTTCATTCCTCGCAGGAAAGAGGAGATCACAAGCTCTTTGGCCCGGTGCGTGGAGAGAATGCCCGTTAAGGCTGCTCCTTTCAGCAGGATAATCCAGGGGAGCCGCAGGAGGAAAGCCTTCCGTCCACAAGCCTGAATCAGAAAATCCGGCAAAGAGTCGCGGGAAATGATGGTTCCGTCGAAGTCGAATATTGCGATTGCCATATCAATAAATAAGTAAAGCGAATACGATAAACCAGCCGGCCACGGTCAACTGCAAAGTACGGTCCTGTAAGAGGATGTCGGTCGGGTTGCAATTGCTCTTCTCCACCAGGATGATTTGCAGATAGCGCATGATGCCTGCCAGTACGAAAGGAACTGTGGCATACAGGTATTCGCTGCTCCTCGACGTCACTTCGGGCGAAAGCGTATATAATATGTAAGTCACGGCTATGATGGAAGAGAGAAACGACAGGATCACGTTCAGGTAGTCGATCGTATATCCGGTAATATTCTTACGTGAAATCTGTCCGGTCTCCATGAAATTGAGCAAATCGTCCCGGCGCTTGGCAAAAGCGAGGAACAGGGAGAGGATGAATGTCATGATAATCAGCCAGTGCGAAAGTTCTATCTCCCCGGCGGCAGCTCCCGCTTCAAGCCGGATGATGAAACCGCAGGCGACAATCATGGCATCTATGATCTGTACCTGTTTGAGGTAAAAAGCGTATAGGCTAAGTTCAGGAGGATATATCCTCCTGACAACAACCAGATCTGGTTGTTGCTTGTATACATGAAGCTGAAACATAATGCACTCGTCGCATATAGCAGGAACATGAAGACAAGGGCGGCCATCGGAGAAACTTTCCGGGAGGCGATCGGACGGAATCGTTTGACCGGATGCAAGCGGTCTTCACCCGCATCCATCAAGTCGTTGAAAATATATACACCACTGGTGAGCAAGCAGAAACCTGCAAACAGGATTGCAACATTCCACAGCCTGTCCGTATCTCCTATCTCCTGTGCAAAAAACATGGGAAGGAACAAGATGATGTTTTTACCCACTGGAAAGGGCGCATCAGAAGAAATAATGCTTTAACTTTGCCTGTCGATTGTATATCTTTCATACTCAAAAGACAAAAGTAGGAATTTTATTTGAGCATACAATAAAGTTCGGATTATTCAGTTTATAATGCAGTAGGAGCGGTTCGTGAATCGTCCCTACTGAATCGGAAAATAAATTTAAGGATAGACATATGATAAGTAAATTCAGAATCGGTGCACTCGTTATAATACTTAACTTCTTCGCTTCGGTTGCGATGATTTGGGGACAGGATAATCCTTCTTTGCTCCAAATGGCGGTTCCTTCGTTGAACATCGCTCCGGATGCACGAGGCGGCGGTATGGGAGACATGGGCGCGGCGACTTTGCCGGACATCAACTCGCAGTATTGGAATGCTGCCAAATATGCTTTTATGGGAAGTAAGGCGGGAGTCAGTTTGTCATATACGCCGTGGTTGCGTAAATTGGTCAATGATGTGGCCTTGGTGAATATGACCGGTTACTACAAATTAGGAAATAGCGATTTACAGGCTATCAGTGCATCTTTGCGTTATTTCTCGTTAGGTGAAGTGAATATATGGGAGAACATCGGGGATGTCCCTTATGGTTTGAACCCGTATGAGATGGCGTTCGACGTGGCTTATAGTCGCAAGCTGTCCGAGTCCTATTCAATGGCGGTAACCTTGCGTTACATCCGTTCGGATATGGGGACGGACCAGAATGACGAAAGCAATGCGGGCAATGCTTTTTCTGCCGATATTTCCGGTTATCTGGAAAAATATGTGCTGATGGGTAATGCCGAGGCATTGTGGAGCTTTGGTTTCAACCTGTCGAATATAGGGAGTAAGATCTCGTATGACGGGGGTAATACGAACCAGTACCTTCCGGCAAAGCTGACGTTGGGGACCGGTTTGCTTTATCCGATTGACGATTACAACCAGATCGGCGTTTATCTGGACCTGAACAAATACATGGTCCCGTATGCTCCGCAAAAGGAAGAAGGAGAGACTGATGCCGATTACCAGACGCGTGTGGACGACTATAAATCATGGTCGAGCCTTTCCGGTATGTTGAAGTCTTTTACCGATTCACCTAACGGCCTGCTGAAGGAGATCATGGTTTCGGTCGGAGCCGAGTATAGTTATAACCAGCAGTTTTTCGTCCGTGGTGGTTACTTTTACGAGAATGCGAATGTCGGTAACCGTAAATACTTTTCTGTGGGTGCCGGTTTCCGTATGAGTGTGTTCCAGCTGGATGCTGCTTATCTGGTTAGTACGGTTCCGCAGAACCCGTTGGACCAAACACTTCGTTTCTCCCTGTCTTTTGATATGGACGGGATCAAGAACTTGTTCAGGTGAAAGTTAAAAGTTGAAAGTGATGAAAGTGCGGGTTGGGTTTGGATATGATGTGCATGCATTGGTTCCGGAGCGTGATTTGTGGCTGGGCGGAGTGAAAATAGAGCATACGATGGGCCTGCAAGGGCATAGTGATGCGGATGTCTTGATTCATGCTATTTGTGATGCCCTGTTGGGCGCAGCCAATATGCGTGATATCGGTTATCACTTCCCCGATACGGCAGGTGAATATAAGGACATCGACAGCAAGATTCTGTTGTTCGATACAATGGAATTGCTTCGTGATGCCGGATATACATTGGGTAATATAGATGCGACTGTCGCCGCCGAACGTCCGAAACTGAATCCACATATTCCCGAAATGAAACGGGTGATGGCTGACGTCCTCCAAGTGGATGTAGAAGATATCTCCATCAAGGCGACGACAACCGAGAAGTTAGGCTTTACCGGACGACAGGAGGAATAGCTGCATATGCAACGGTGCTGATACAGAAATAGTCTACCGCTTCCAGGTCTTTATCTATAATAGTTTTAGAAGTTCCCCTTGGGTGAAAATTTATTTTTATGTAAGGGATAATTTATTTTCTCTTACATGAAACAAGGGTTTCACTTACGGGTAACAAAGTGAAACTAATGTTGTATCTTGTTTATCCCGCCGTTAATTTGTAGATTTGACCCCATAAAGAAAAAGATGAAATATGAAGAGTAACGATTGGAAGGACCGTCTGGGGATCATGTATTCTACGAACCCGGATTTTCAATATAATACAGGAGACGAAGAGGAAGAAGAAACGCTTTCGAAAGAGAAGCAGCTGCTGCGCATTGCTTTGGATAAGCGGAACCGGGGCGGCAAGGCCGTGACATTGGTAACCGGTTTCCGGGGAACGACCGGCGATTTGGAAGCACTTGGAAAAATTTTGAAAGTGAAATGCGGTGTCGGTGGCTCGGCCAAAGACGGGGAAATCATCGTACAGGGTGACCTGCGTCCTAAAGTGCTGGAAATATTGCAAAAAAGAAGGCTATGTCAAAAGTCGTATAATCTGATCGTATGCTGACAGTCTACAGAGCTTCCGCCGGAGCCGGGAAAACGCACAAGCTGACCGGTGAATATCTGACTTTACTGTTTACGGGACCGGGCGCTTTTCGCCGTATCCTTGCTGTGACCTTTACGAACAAGGCGACAGACGAGATGAAGACACGTATTGTCGACGAACTGTACAACTTGGCTTCCGGAAGGAAATCGGATTATGTGGAATTGCTGAAGTCGGCCTATTCATTGACGGAAATCCAGGTTCGCAAACAGGCGGCCCAAATACTGATCGATATCCTGCACGATTATTCGGCGTTCAACATCAGTACGATCGACCGCTTTTTCCAGCAAACTATGCGTGCCTTTACACGCGAGATCGGTTTGCAGGGCGGCTACGGGATCGAAATGGATCAGGAACTGGTGCTCACGACGGCAATCGATAATCTGTTGTCGGATCTCGAAAAGCCTGAAAGCAAGGACTTGTTAGGCTGGCTGCTCCGGTTTGCGGAGGATAAGATAGAGAGCGGAGGGGAATGGAACCTGCGTAAAGATATTATGGCCCTGAGCCGTGAGGTCTTCAAGGAGAGCTATAAGGCTTTCAGTGAAGCGGTCGGCCGGGATATAGAGGACAAGAAAGCGCTGGAAGATTACAAGAACGAGCTGTACGGCATCATCCGTTCGGTAGAAGCGACTGCTAAAGAATTGGGAGAACGCGGCCTGGCGATCCTGAATAAATATGGGCTTAAAGTTACCGATTTTAAAGGGGCAGCCGTTCGCCTCTGACGCTTCTCGACCGTCTGGTGCAGGGAGAGATGAAAGAGCCGTCCGCTACTTTTATCGGTTTGGCGGATAATCTGGACGGCTGTTTCACGAAAACGGTTTCGCTCGGTACCCGGCAGATCATCGGATGTGCCTTTGAGGATGGTTTGAACGATTGCATCAAAGCGAATTATTTCCCTGTTCGGTAATCTGACTGCCTATAATACCGCCCGTGAAATTGTCCGTTATTATTATACGTTGGGGATCCTGACCGATGTGTCCCGCCAGATAGCCGCTTATCGGGAAGAAAAAATGTGATGTTGATTGCCGACACGACCGAATTGCTCAGTAAGGTGATTGAAGGCAGCGATGCTCCTTTCATCTATGAAAAACCGGTACACATGTCGACCATTATATGATAGATGAGTTTCAGGACACCAGCGGAATGCAGTGGAATAATTTCCGTCCGTTGATCGAAGAGAGCCTTGCACATAGCCGGGATAATTTGATCGTAGGAGATGTGAAGCAAAGCATCTATCGTTTCCGTAACTCGGACTGGAAGTTGCTGGACGAACAGGTGCAAGCCGACTTTTCTCCTGAAGTAGTTCATGAAGAGACGCTGAAGGATAACTGGCGCAGTTGCCGGAATATCGTGGAGTTTAACAATGCCCTTTTACGACACTTCCGGGTGTCCTGCAGGCTGTCTATAATGAAGCGCTGTCCGTCTCTTCCCTGAGCGAGGAACAACGAGCGGCTTTTTTCACTAAGATCATGTCCGCCTATGATAAAAGTTTCCAACAGGTTCCTCCCCCTTTCATGCAGAAAGACGGGCATGTACGGATTGAATTTCTCTCCGGAGATAATGAGAAAGATTGGAAAGAGGAAGCTCTCGGACGTTTGCCCGGCGTGTTGGAGAAATTGCAGGATAACGGATATGCGCTAAAAGACATTGCTATCCTTGTTCGCACCAATCAGGAAGGGGCACAGGTGGCAGATACTTTACTGGCTTATAAGGAAGAGCATCCTTCCAACCGCTACAACTACGATATTATTTCGGATGAGGCTCTGTTTGTCAGTGGTTCGACGGCAGTCCGTTTCATGGTTTCTTTGTTGCGTTACCTGAAGAACCCCGAAGACCGGACGAACGGCAGATCGCTTTATATTCCTATCAAGTGTTGAAAGGGAGATTTGGTGTCGAAACTCCGGCTTTTCCACCGGAAGTCGTCTCTGTCCTGCAAATCCTTTCCCGCCAGTCCCTCTATGAAATAACGGAAGGTCTGTTCCGCCTTTTTGCCGACGACTTTCCCGAAAATGAGCAGGTTTTTGTCCAGGCTTTCTTGGATATGGTGTCCGAATATACCCAGAAGGAGAGCGCAGACCTGAACCGTTTCCTGAAATGGTGGGACGAAACGGGCTGCCGGAAAACAATTGCCACACCGGATGGACAGAATGCGATCCGTATCCTCACGGTTCATAAGTCGAAGGGGTTGGGCTTTAAAGCCGTAATCATCCCTTTCGGGGATTGGGAGATCGACCATAAACCGACAAAACCAGTCATCCTCTGGTGCCATCCGGAAGAGATGCCGTTTGATCGCCTGCATCTGGTTCCCGTGCGCTACGGCCAGTCGTTGGGAAAGACGATTTTTGCAGGCGATTACTTTAAGGAACGCTTGCATGCCTTTATTGATAACCTGAATACTTTATATGTCGCTTTTACTCGTTCGAAAGATGAGTTGATTGTATTCTCTCCGCGCCCGAAGAAGATGAAGGATGCAACTGGTGAAGTGGAAAAGATTTCGACTTTGACCGATGCCTTGTGGGCTGGTCTTCGCACGGATATGCCTGATACACGGGAGGGCGAGAAGCTGATCTCGTTACCTGCCGCTTTCGATACCGAAACGGGCGTTTTCGAGTTGGGCGACTGGTGGCATCCGGTTGCAAAGGAGGAGAATGGGGACATTCAGGAGATCGGGATGGCACGCCTTAGTTCCATCTCTCCGGACGACCGTTTGCAGTTACGTCTGCATGGCAAAGGCTATTTCTTCGATAATGCCCGCCGGAAACATGGGGCTTTGATGCACGAGGTGTTGAGCCGTATCCGTACCCGGAAGGATATTCCGCAGTCGGTCGAACGATACCATCAGGAAGGGGCGATCGACAAAGAGGAAGCGATAGCACTTGTCGCACGCCTCGAAGAGTTGTTGAACCTGCCGGAAGCTGCTTCTTGGTATGACGGTACGGCACGTGTGTTGAACGAGGTCGACATCCTGTTCGGAAAAGGGCTGTCAAGCGTCCGGACCGTGTAATGATTACCGGAAACCGTGTGGTCGTGGTCGACTATAAGTTTGGGGAACATGCCGACCAACGCTATCATAGTCAGGTAAGGAACTACCTGAAACTGATCCGGCAAATGGGTTATGACGAGGTTGAAGGTTTCCTTTGGTATGTTGAATTAAATAAAATAGAAGCGGTGAAAGGGTGATATATTTTTGTTATTCGGTAAAAATGAATATTTTTGCAAATTCTTACGATAAATACTCGATTAGATTAAAGAATGAAAGTACATAAAGAAGGAACAGGTCTATTATTAACGCTTTTCACGATATTCTTTGTCGTGGACGTTGCGCTGTATCATACTGTCGGTAGAGGTTGGGTGTTCTATACCACGACTTTCGTCACCACAGTCCTGTTCTTGTTGGTACTTAACTTCTTCCGTAGCCCGTTCCGTCGTTTCCCGTTCGATTCGGAAGGATTGGTGATCGCCCCTGCCGATGGTACGATTGTGGCGATTGAGGAAGTGATGGAGAATGAAATCCTGCACAGGGAATGCTTGCAGATATCCATATTCATGTCCGTTTTTAATGTACATGCCAATTGGTTCCCGGTGAATGGGACTGTCAAGCATGTATCACATCAGAACGGGCGTTTCCGTGCCGCCTACTTGCCGAAGAGCAG